>JAAGKN010000542.1_pt1 | contig 74475 bp, 79 predicted proteins | sample 6206371 | NCBI WGS metagenome assembly JAAGKN01 (sample SAMN11533720, study PRJNA540317) | gut metagenome | isolation source: fecal pellets from male and female animal of same cohort | host: Peromyscus leucopus | place: USA:CA | collected 2017 | reverse complement strand
TCCAAATCAAATAGATTTTTCACAAGGAATGAGCAAAAATAATCTCAAGAACAATTTTAATTCAGATTATTATATGGAAAATTTACCGGTTGCAGAAGTGGATGAAGATGAAATGTGGGATTATTTGCGCGAGTATATAGATCCTGCATATATGTCGCAGTTGGATAACAAACAATCATTACCTATGGATGAAGAAATTTATCAAGAAAAGGAGGTTCCAAAAGAAACTATAGATTTTAATAATGATAAAACTCTTATCAAAGGTCACGTAGAAGAAGTTGTTAATCCATACGATTTGATTCAAAATGATGAAAATTTGTCTGTGGACCAAAAAATTGCAAAAATACAAGAGATTACAAATGCCCGTAATAAAGATATTAATAGTGAACATGCCAAAAATATGGCTAGAATTTTGACAGGAGGAGCAATTGAAATCGGTTCAAATTTTATCCCTGGTACAATAGGTGCAAAAGCGGTTAGAGGTCTGACAAAAGCAATGGCTCCTGTAACTAAAAAGTTAGCGTCAAAAATTGGGAAAAAATTTGCAAATGACATCGCTAAAAATGTTGCAGAGGGAATGGTTTCTGTGCCAATAGCGGATATAGGTGCAATGATGGTCAATGGTCAAGGAATAAATGATATTGCGTCAAGTACGAAGGGGAATATATTTCAAAATTCTCTTAATTATTTATATACATTTAATTCCAAGCGAGAGCATGGAAAGGGTTTGAAAAATATTGAAAATTTTGATAACTTATCAAAGCGTCAAAAACGTAAGATGCAAGATAAATATTTTGAATATTATGATGATTATGTAGCAGGTACTACAAAACAAAAAACTCCTAAATCCAGACCAAGTTTCCAGTTACGAGATAAAGAATGGTTAGAATGGCTGAAAAAAGCAAGATTGCGCAAGTAGTAAAGTTGTTATATATTAAATATGGAGAATTAATTTGTGAATATATTTAAAGATTTTAAGCCTGATACAGGAAATATATTTAGTCTGGATTTTTTATGTATTTGGTTAATTTCTTTTATATGTATTTTTTTTCGTATGTTAAAATATAATCCTAAGTTAGAATCAACTATAGCTGATTATATATCAAGTTTAACGGGATATGAATTTCATACGGATTGGATAGATATTTTGGTTATAATTATAGGTATTATGGTTATTATAATGTTTACTTTATTAACCGATAATACAATTTTATCAAGATTAAATATATTCAAGAAGAAACAATCATCATATTCATCGCAACGTATACTCTATAAAAAGAAATCACAATCATCTAGAAAAAAGAAAAAGTAAAGATTTTGTCTTATACTATGATAAGAGGTAAATTTGTGAATATATTCAGTTTTAGTTTTTTATCTATTTGGATAGTTGCATTTATATATGGATTCCTTCGAGGTTTGCGCTATCGTCCTGAGTTAAAGGTAACTATTGCAGATTATATATCAAATTTAACCGGTAATGAATTTCGTCCTGAGTGGGTTTCAACATTGTTGTGGGGTATTGCTTATTCCATAATGATCATGTGGATTATTTTTGATAGGTATTATTATGATGTAATTAATTTTTTTAAGAAAAAACTTTCATCAAATCCATCGCGTCCTACACTCTATAAAAAGAAATCGAAATCATCTCGAAAAAAGAAAAAAAGAAAATGATCTACAATAGGTATAGCGATATAAGTATGATTTGATAAGATAATATATTAATAATTGACAAGCTTTATCTAAGGTGTTATTATGCACTTTATGGAGGTATTCTATTATGCTTGAGAATGAAATTAGCAATGAAGGTTCTGTATTATTGAAGCCACAAAAGGAGAAACCTTTTATGAAAAAATTTTGGACGATTGTTTTAACATTACTGGTTTTATTAATTCCAATAGCTTTCTTGCACGGAATAATTGAAGACAGAGAAGATTATAGGCAGGAGGCGGTTAATTCAATTGCTGCTTCTTGGGGAAATTCTCAATCAATAAACCCTCCGATTTTATATTTTAACAAAAAAAATGAAACAGAATCTGTAAAAAAAGATTTTCCTCTTAATAACTATGACGTAAGTGTTCAAATTTCTACAGAAACAAGAAAAAAAGGTATTTTTAAAGTCCCTGTATATACAGCTCAAGTTTCGCTAAAAGGTGATTTTAAAAATATTTATGGTAATAATGCAGCCAAAAATGTTATAGCAGAAATTTCTGTAAAAGATTCTACCGGTTTTATTGACGAGCCTGTATTTAAAATTGGACAGAATCCAGCAGCTACCAGTGGCTCGACACAATTTATAACTAATATTAATCCGTCTGATAATGTTATACCTTTTGAAATAACTTATAAAATTCGCGGGTTAAATGATTTATATATGGGTGTAGCCGGACAAAGCAATAAATATTCTGTTGAGGGTAATTGGTCTGATCCTAGTTTTGTAGGGAATTTCCTACCTTCAAAAAGGAATGTTGAAAAGGATTATTTTTCTGCAAACTGGTCTGTACCTAAGATTGCAACATCAAGTATTGTACATCCTGTAATCGGAGTATCTCTCTTGATGCCGGTTGATAATTATCGTATGACTGATAGAACATTAAAATATGCATTCTTATTTTTATCTTTGACGTTTATCAGTTATTTTATTTTTGAGATTGTATCTAAAGATAAAAGAAAAATTCATCCGTTGCAATATTGTATGTTGGGAGCTGCTATTCAAATATTTTATCTGCTGTTAGTTTCAATTTCCGAATTTATATCTTTTGGTTGGGCGTATTTAATTGCAGCGCTAATGATTATTTGTTTAATTGGTTTATATACTTTTTTTGTTCTAACAAAATCCAAAGGGAAGGTTTTTTCAATATTAATAGTTTTATTAATGGCTATGTTATATACTTTCCTTTATGTTTTATTATTACTTCAGGATTTTGCATTATTGCTTGGAAGTTTAGGTATGTTTGTAATTATAGCTGCCGTAATGTATATTACAAGGAATGTTGAATGGTATTCAGAGGATTAAGTTAATCAGGCAGAAAAATTTTTCTGTCTGATTTTATTTTTTACCATTTCTCAGGTAGAATGATTATATGATTAACGCAATTTCTATTGGATTAATTAGTAATACTGGAGTTTACTCCAACTCAGACGGAAGCAGATTCCGGAGAATGCCTGTTTTTGGCAGCAGTAAGGATGTTTTTGTATCAACTGTTCCTAAAGTTACGAAGCTAACCAAAAACAAAATCTCTGAAATTTGTCCTATTTATTTGCGTTACAGAGAAAGTGCAGATGTGAAATCGTCTATAGCGGAAGTTCAGAAGTATTTGCAGACCGAGTTTAAAAAAGGTGATGACAGTATTATAGTTGCGTGTGTTGCAGACAAACCTGTAGGTTTTTTGCATTACGGAGTTGAGCGCTCAACACTGAGACCGGCTGAGCGTATTCGATTGAAAGCTATGTTTGTGGACGAAGATTATAGAGGCAAAGGTGTTTCAAAACAACTTCTTCAATCGGTGCAGCAAGAAGCGGGTGAGCGGGAAATTGTGGTGAAGGCAAGACGTACAAATGAGGTTTCACCATTTCTTTATTTAAATAATGGTTTTAAGGAAGATGAAGAATATTTTCATCTTGTTTATAGAAAATAAAAAGTAGTATTTATATTAGTTGAACGAGGCGATGACTGAAAGTCATCGCCTCGTTCGTATGCAAAAAGAAAGGAATTTATTATGGAAGAAAATCAAACACAATTTTCTAATGCAGAAGTTTATGAGCCGGATTTTGCCGATAACTCTCAATCTTCCGCAGTCGAAAATGTTGATTCAACAAATTATCAAACAGGTGAGGAAGGAGAATCGGATTCAAACACTTCTGACCCTTCGCAAAATCTGATTTTGGGTAAGTTTAAATCTGTCGAAGATTTATCAAAAGCTTATGAGGAACTTCAAAGACATCAAGGGCTTTGTTCTGAGGAACTTGGGGAATTACGTAAAAATTCTCTTGCATTTAAACAGGCAAAGGATAATCTTGAGCTTTTACAAAAGTATCAAAGAGGATTTGAAAAACGAATTCGTCAAGATCAAGAAAAATACAGTGCTCCTGAATATTTCCAAGACCCTTCTTTTAGAGAAATGTATTCAGAAGTTTTCAAAGTCTTTGGAGAAGATTTGGATACTGACAGATTTGTAAATCTTTTGGAAGGTTATGTTACCTCCAGAATTATGGCAAACGAGAAGAAAAGAGCTGCAAAAACTGAAACAGAGCAGGTCTTGAATTCAATGAGTTATAGCAAGAACTCAAAAACATCATTTACTCCGCCTCAAAAAAGATTTGATGAAATGACCCCTCAAGAAATTGATGATTTGTTGGAAAAACTTATCTAGTGGTAAAGGGTTAAATGTATCTTTTTGTTGGTAGGTGATACTACTGATTATGTATGATTAAAATTTATGAAAGGAAAATTTATGACATCAACAAAACAATTAATTGTAAATGCGTTTTCAAAAGCATTTAACAAGTATTTTTACAATGAGTTAGTAGTAGGTAAATTAGCTCATTCCGAAATGAAAGATAATATCAATAAAGGTGATGAAGTTGATATTACAATGCCCGGCATGGTAAGACTTTTTGACTATGCAGGTGGAGATTTACCTACAGCTGAAACAGCAACACTTTCTACTTGTAAAGTTAAAATTGATAGAGGAAAAGCTTTCCATTTTGAGTTATCTGAGATGGAAGAAAAAATGATGGAAAAAGCATTCGGTAATTTTGGTGAAATGGTTGATTTGGCAAAAGATTATACTGATGATGCTATTAAACAATTTGCTGCTGCTGTGGATGCTTCTTATGCTAATTTATACACAAGAGCAGGGCATTATTTGGATGATGGTGGAAAAGCTATTACATTAACTCCTGAAAATGCAAAAGATATTCTTGCATATATGCAGGCAAAATTCCAACGCGGTGATGGTAAAGGTCACAGTAACTGGCTTGACGGAAATATGCTTTGTGTTGTTCCACCTGAATATCAATTTTATTTAGGCAAGATGGATGAACTTAAATATACTGAAAAAGGTAAAGAACAGATTGCAAAGGGTTATATTGGAACACTTTGCGGCTGGGATATTCTTGTTTCAAACAATATTGCTCAGCCTGAGGATGGTGTATTCTATCCGTTATTCGGGGTTAAGGACAAAACTCTTGCGGGTGGTGTTTCTTCTAATTTGAATACTGTATTCTATACTCCTGAAAAGAACTTTAATACTTGTTACAAAGGTTATGGTTTATTCGGTGTAGGCGCTCCAAGAGCTGATATGTTAGGTACGGTTAAAGTTTCTGCACCTTTGTCTGTAAGTACTGCTGCGAAAGCATAGTTAATTAAGAAAGGAAAATTTTATGACAAGAGATATTATTAATGTACAGTATCCGACTCTTGAACACACAGAATCGGTTGCTAATATTTGTATTGAAAAAGAAACTGTGATTCCTGCAAACGGTGTTACAATTGCTGATGCATTTTCTAACAAAAACAATTCTTTGTTTGTTGTTATTGAAAACGGGGCTGAAACAAGTTCTTTGTTAACTGTCAAAGCCGGAGATGCGTATCCTAATTCAATGTTAGGTGATATTGTGATTGAAATACCTTCAGGAACTTCTGCAATCCAGCTTCAAGACTTGTCTCGTTTTGAAAAAGCTGACGGTTCAATTGATTTGGACTTTGAAGAAACTTTTGACGGGACTATTTACGCTGTTGCAAAATGGGCAGGCGTAAGATCTGTCGAATAGTTTAATTTCGCTCCTCCCTCCCTTAATAGGGAGGGGTGGGAGTGTTTGTTGCTTTGGAAAAAATAGGTAATAGAGCGAAAGCTATTGGTACAAATATTTCAGACTGGGTAAATGAGAGTAATCCTAATCATCCATCGTATCAGCAGAAAGCGAATATTATCATAGCAGCTTCAAGTGCACCTTATGCAGCAAATACAATAATAACTAAAACAATCGCTCCAAAATTATCTCCGTATTTGGGACGAAAAATTGCACAAGTAGTTGTACAGGGTGTGAGCAGCGGGACTGTTGGCGGTGCGGTAGAAGAGGGCTTAAGAAGCTAATTACCCTAATGCGCTTGATAATAAAAATTCTATTCCGCTACCAAGCGAACAAATCCTGGGCGGAATAGAACCTACTTCCATTATACCAAATAAGCCACCCAAACTCAAGTCTTGGGCTGAGTGGCTGGAGGAAGTACGCCGAAAACGCGGACATTGAGATTAAATTTAAAATATAGGAGTTTTTATGTACAAAATAACTTATGTGCCTACGGGGCACATTTTTGAGCTGCCTGATGAGGCAGCTTTAGAATTAAAAGATAAATTCCCGAATGATTATAAAATTATAGAAAAAAATGGGAAGAAGTTTCGAGATAATTCTCGAAAAAAAATAAAACAAACTGATAGTAAATCAATATATTCAAAGGTGGTGGAGAAAGAATGAAATCACTGCAAGAATTTTTAAATGATTTAGGTGCCCGCGAGTCGGGCGGGAATTATAAGGCTTTTAACAAATACGGTTATGCAGGAAAATACCAAATGGGGGAGGCTGCACTTATTGATGCAGGATATTACAGAAAACAGTCTCGTATTTATAATAATGATTGGAGCGGAGTTTTTACAGGACGTGACGGGGTGTATTCTTTGCAGGATTTTTTTAATAAACCGAAAGCACAGGAAAATGCCCAAATTGTTTTTAAGAAAAAACAATGGGGATATTTGAAAGCTGTCGGAGCTAACAAATATTCGGGACAAATAATTAACGGGTACAAAATAACGGATTCAGGGCTTTTAGCGGGTGCTCATTTAAAGGGAGCGGGATCTGTTATTGAATACTTAAAAAGCGGAGGTAAAAATATCGGCAAAGATGCCTTTGGAACTTCTGTCGAGAGTTATATTAAAAAGTTTGCAGGCTATGATGTGAGCGAACTTACAGTTTAAAAAAGGAGAAAATTTATGACATTAACATTATTGGATTTATATAATACAGCCGCTTCGCAGGAGTGGGCTATGTATGATAATGATGCTGTTTCGGATGACGAGTTTGAAGATTCGCTTGTTATAGCACTGAATAAAGCTATTCTTGAAATTTATATGTCTCACGATTTTACGTTTAGAGAGCGAACTCATCTTATTTTAACTATTCCTCGTGTAGATTCTTATACAATGCCTTCAGGTTTAATTAAACGTGATTTTTACGGAAATTATATTGTTAAACATAATTCAGCAAATTTATCTTTTATTGAAAACCCTTCAAATTTGCAGCCAAAAGTAGGAATTCCGGAAGGATTCTATATCAAAAAAGATAAGCTGGTTTTTTATCCGACTCCTATGGAAAAAGGCATTGTTACTATTGATTATTTGACTTTGACAATTGGTGAAAATGCTCAAGGTGATGAGATTTATTCACTTCAAAAAGATAGTGATACTCTTTCCGTTCCTGTGCATTTGGAAGCTCTTATGAAAGAGGCAATTATTACCCGAACAATGCTTAATACTATTGCGTCTGAATCAGATGAAAACTTTTCAGCATACAAAAAACAGGCGGATAAAGCATATAAATTACTGGTAAAATACTCAAAGGGGGTGGGGCTTGATAAATCTGTGAAAATCTAAAACGTGTGTTATTAAAAATAAGGAGAATGTATTATGAATTTACGTGATGATGAGCTTTGGGATGAGCTTAGATATTGGGCAGAAAATCCTGTCACTGAAGAAGAACAGGAAATGCGCAATAAGGAAATTAATGATTATGTAAATGCTGTACTTAATAAAATGTATGGTGAATAATAGAACATTGTAAATAGTAATATATATGATAAAATTTAATCATGAGAAAAATTGTAATATTACTGTTGTTTATATTTTGTACTTTACCAATTTTTGCAGAGGAGATTATATATCTTGATAAGAATTTTGATAAACAGGCTTCAAAACTTCTGTATGAATATGAATTAAAAGATTTGAATACAACTCCTGAAAAAGCCTATGAGGTTTTTGGTTTTAGGGAATCTGATGTAAGAGCTGTATTTTATGATTTGAATTCAGATGGGGTAAATGAAATAATAGGATACATAAATCGATCTTGTTTTTGGTCTAGGGATGGAATGGCTTTATTTATTTTGAAAAAAGAAAATGGAAATTATGAGAATATCTCTTGGCTTAATACAGAACCTTCTCTGGGGGTATATGTTTATGAAAATAAAACATTCGGTTTTTGTGATTTAAAAGTTTTTCCTACCAAGAATTGGATACCAAGATTGGCAAAGTACAATAAAAAATGTAATTGTTATGAATATTTTTTCCCTGATTAAATAGAAAGGAAAAATTATGGCAAAATATAGATCTTTAGATGAATGGCTGGAGGAATTGGCGAAAAAAGAATCAAGCGGCAATTATTCAGCTGTTAATTATGCAGGTTATTTAGGTAAATATCCGAAGGTTTGGCGGCTACGATGTTTCAGAAATAACTACCCCTAATTACTATGCTCCGATACAACCTCCATTAACAGATGAAGAATGGTATAAACGCTTAAAACGTCAGAGGATGGGATTATAAATGTTATTATTGCGCCACCCTCATCAGAGCTCCGCTCAGCTTCTCCCGTCAAGGGAGAAGCGTTATATGCGCAAAAAAAAGCCCGCAGGAAAGCGGGTAAAATTTGTGTAAGATGTAAGATAGTTATAATATAAGAGAGTGTGTGTTTTATTTTTTATCCCTACCAGCGCGAACCCGCCGGTAGTCTGTTCAAGAGGTGCACCTGTAGTTTGACGTTAGTCCGGTAGTCTTATGAAATGTGCACCGACCCTTGTCTACGTGCGTAGCACTATGCGATGAAGTTGTTACCGAATCTGTTAGCACCGTAGAAGAAAGATTCTCTCATTACTTGTTGTAGGTTTCTTTTTCTTACTACTCTGTTGCCAACTTTTGTGTTTTCGATTTCTTCAACTGATTTTTGATATTGAGAGGTTACAAGTGATGTTAAATATTTAGAGACACAAGTTTCAACTTTAGCTTCTGCTTCAACTGTTTCTACTGCTTCGAATTCATTGAAAAAGTTATTGATTGATTCAAGTTCTTTGTTTTCGATTGTTGTAGTTGTGAATAACATCTGTTAAAGCTCCTTGTTCTCTCTTATGTATATATAAAGTATATTCTTTTGAAAAAATTGCCTTTTTTAAGCTCGTTTGTAAAGTTTTGTAACATTCGGGTGAGTTTTTTGCGATTTTAGTCAAGAAAATTAACAAAAACAAGTATTAGTACAAAACAGAAAGGAAAAGGTTATGCAGCAATCTAGTTTGATATGTAATACTTTTTCGGGGATTAATAGAAGCAATTCTGTGTTTTCAAGTAATGTTATAACTGCTTCCGACCTTCAAAATGTTGAACTTTTTTCTACTGAAACCAATTCAGGTGTGGGTATAAGAACTGCAAGCGGAAATATTTCGGTTTGTGATTTGATTCCTGATGATGAAAGTGTAATCGGAATATTTGAAAGTGTTCAAAAGTCGGTAACAAATTTCTTTGTGCATGCTGAGAATGCTACAGAAGGAAAGATTTACTTGTTTTCGGAGGAGGATAATACTCTGTCTTTGAAAGTTTCAGGATTAAGTATTACAGGAAAAAGCTGTGCCACGGATGTTTCACAGGGTTGGTCAGATTTGTGGGTGTTTTCTAACGGAGAGGAGATGCTTTCGATTGAGTTAGGACATCGTAATTCTGATGACGAACTTGAGGAAGTTGTAATGATGAGTCCAAAAGACCCTGAGGGACGTGAGGTAAAAGGGCTTGGAACGGTTATTTATTCAGGACGTTTGTGGGTGTTTAGCGGACAGGTATTATGGTATTCCTCACAGGAAAATATCTATGATTTTTCAACTTCAGATGCGGAGCTTGTAACTTCTGCCGGATATATTGAGTTTGTTAAAAAAATTACTGCAATTTATCCTTATTTAGGTTCTTTAGCGGTATTTCATTCAAATTCTTCTTGTATGATTATGCAGAACGAAACTGACCAAAGTTTTTACAAATCTTTTGACTCTCCCGGCGGTTGTGCCGGTTATGGGGCTTTGGTATTCCATGGAACACAGCTTTATTTTTACGATAATACTAAAAAGGGAGTATTTTCTTTTTTGCAGGTAGTTAACGGTGATAAGACTCTTGGAGAAAATATTGCAATTGATATTCAAGATGAATTGTTTGCTATCCAAACTGCCGGTTTGGACAAAATTAAAGCGTTATCTGTAGTTACATCGGACAGAAATGAAGTTTGGTTTTTGATTCCCGATTTAGACGAAAGTTATTCAAGGGTTTTAATCTATGATTATTTACGTTCTGCCTGGATAAAACGTAAATGCCCGAAAATTAATTGTATAGCAGTTATTAACGGAAAATTATATTCAGCAGGTAAAAAAATATATGAGGAGTATGTTTCAAATGAATTTGACGGTGAGTTTATTGAATCTTATTACAAATGCACACCTCTTAATTTAGGTGTGGAAAATTCTTTGAAAATACTTGCTTATCCGCCGAAGCTTACTCTAAATATGTTTTATACAAACAGTTTTAACGTAGAGTACACAAAAGATTACAATTCTTTAACAACCAAACACAGACAAATTGTTTCTAAAACATTAAAGAATGTTCTTTATTTTGATAGAGGAAAATGGGATGAATCTACATTCCCGCCTGACAAAATTAATGTTATTAAACGCTTGCCTGCTGCTTATTTTAAGACACTTCAAATGACATTTTATACTAATTCGGAAGGACAAAACTTCTGTATTAACAGTATTGAGTTTGGAAGAATTAAATCTAAATTATAAAAGAAAGGAAAATTATGGGAAAAAAGTCTTCAAAAACAACTAATAAAACAGTTTACGGAAATACAACAACAACCAACCCTTATGCAACATCCCAAACTACAAATAACGGGACAACCACTACTTTAAACCCCGGTACGGCATTGGATTCGGTTAATAATTTTGTAAATGCAAATATGGATAAACTGCTGGAGGAGTATTTGAATCCGTCATTGAATTCTACAACGAATCAGGCAAAAATGAATTCGTTTATGAATACTTTAAACAATGAAACCGCAAAAAATCTTGAGAATAATATTGTTAATCCTTTGTCAAACAGGAATATGGTACGTTCTTCTCAGGCAACAAATATGTATAATAACTTAGCTGCGAATAATGCAAGTGCTATAGGAAATTATGCCAATGAGCTCCTGGCAACGTCACAAAAAGATACCGCATCAATGCTTAGCAATCTAATGCTGCTATATATGAACGGATATAATGTTGCGGCAGATACACAAAAACAATCACTTTCTACATCACAGGGTAACGCAACGACTACTTCTAAAACAACTCAATCCGATAGTTTTATGACTCAAATGATGAATACTGCAATGCAGCTTGCGATGTTGGCAGCGAAGTAAGGAGGCTTGATGGAAAAATATTTATACAGGTATTTGCCTGTAGTAATAATGTGCATTGCCCTGATATTTCAGTATAACATTTTTGTTACCCCGGATAAACTTGAAGTCAAACATCGCGAGATTTTGACGGAGGTTTCCAAAAACTATTCAACCAAAGAACAATATGATGATTTGAAATCGCAGTTAAGCGCGATGCAATTAAAAATAGATAAAATTTATGACGTAATAATAGGAGGGAAATAGCTTATGGCTTTAATAAATATAGAATACGGCTCGATTGCCAGTTCAGATACTATGAACAAAAATTTTGCATATTTGGAAGATAAAATTACTGAGGTTTCAGCATCGACAAATACAATGATATCATCTATTTTATCCAATATTGCGACTATCAATTCCAGATTAGGTGATATTACGGATAATGTTCAGGATGATGCAAAAAGCTTTGAAGCAAAACTTGAAGAATACAGAAATAAATCGAGATTGTGTCTTAATAAATTATCAATGCTTCCTAATTGGGATAAATGTTTTGCTTTAACGGAAGCGGAACAAAGTTCTTATAAAGTTCCTAAAAACGGTTATTTATTATTGAATCCGAAAACTGATTCAAAAGGTATTTTGACTGTAAATGGTTCGGAAGTTACTTTAAAAACGCGTTACTCCGGTTATGACAATTCAGCACAATTGTATTTTATTCCTGTGAAGACAGGTGATACCGCATCATGTACTTTGACTTTGGATGGTGCGTATTTCTTACCTGCGCTGGAAATCTCATCAGAAGAACTTTAATTATCAGGAAAGGACTAAAAATGATTCTTATAGATAAAGACGGAACAATGTATATTTATCAAGGCGACAGCGGTGAAGTTGTTATAACAGGCTTTGATAGTGATGTTAAGGCAACCGTATATTTCGCGATTCAGGATGAGGATAGAAATCCTGTTGGAGAAGAATTACAGGTTGCTGTTAATAATTCGGATACAGTGACTTTTATTTTAACTTCGGAGTTTACTAATTTGCTTACGGTTCCTAAAAATAAACCGTATCAAATGTACTATTACGGGATAAAAGTCTGTGAAAAGGATGGTGTTTCAGAAGATACATTATTTGTGGAAAACAGTACTTACGGGGATATAAATCCGATTATTGTGTATCCGAAAAAAGTAAAGGGGGTATAAATGAACAAAGATAATATGCCGCTAAATGGCGATACTTATTCCTTGGGATCGGGTTTAAGTATTTATGCAAAAGAAGATATTAAAAATTCGATAAAAATAACTAACAATAGAGCACATTATTTTGCTAATCTTGCAAAGAAATTTAGAGATGAAGCAAAAGTTCATTGCGAGAATGCTAAGCATTACGCAGAAGAAAATTCTAACGTTACTTATGATCAAATGATTGATTTGAGAAATGTATTAGAATCGGAAATTAATAAAAAGCAGGAAGTTGGAGATTATGCTTTAAGAAAAGATTTGCCAGTTAACGTAAGCGAGTTGGTAAATGATTCCAAATATGTTACTAAAACGGAAATGGATACATCTGTAGATTCGGTGCTACCTTCAACAACAGGTATTTCAAATTCTGTTTTAGTTGCTGATGGAGAAAGCTTGAGTTGGAGAAATTTTTCAAACGAACCCCTGTTTGGCTTGAAATTATTTGATCATATATTAACATTCGAAGAATCTAAAGGCTATGCTCTTCAAGGTACATGGGTTTATAAAGAAGCAGCCCCTGAAAGATATGGTTATCCGGATTTTTATGCAAAATGTTTAGAAGAGAAAAGAGATGCGGGAGATGGCGCAGAATATGTTTTAGACGGATTATCAGCAACTTTCTATACTAATTCTAACGGACATCAATTTTATGATATTAAAGATAAATCCAGTGTCGATACTTGGTTTAATAAATATGGAGTTGCTTGGTCCTACGGTATTGATGAAGAGAATGAAAGAGTATTTTTGCCAAGAAATAACCATTTCTTACAGGTAACAACTGATTTGGATAGAGTCGGAACTACTGTTCCGGCAGGTTTGCCAAATATCACTGGTGCAACAAAGGGTACTAAAATATTCTTTCAGGATCGTGATATTGACGGTACCGTAGGGGCTATAACAATAAAACAAACAGGAACCGTTAATCTTTCCAGCGGTGGCGGAACCCAATCGTTTAATTCCTTGAACTTCGATGCTTCAAAATCTAACTCTATTTATGGAAAATCAAATACTGTTCAGCCGGCATCCAGTATTAATGCCTTATACATAGTAGTAGGTAATACCGAGGAAGAAAAAACCGCCACAGCAGTGAAAGAGGTTACAACGAGCGAGAATGATACAGTTCCTTTGTTTGCGGGTGTTTATTTTGACTTCTCTCCAAATAATCCTGCTTGGTTAAAAGCAGGTCAACAGGCAAACAGCGGCGGTATTTATACGTCTTGCTATAATGAGCTTGTTAATGAGCTTACGAATCCTAAATACGGGTTGAAGGTTGTTGAAGAATCGGAAATGATTGCAGGTATTGATTATGCTGAATACTGGAAGGTTAATCAGGATGAAATGTACTTTATAACACCGACTGAACTAAGTTATTCACCGTTAAAAAGCCAAATCATTCCTGTATCAGGAAATAATAAAACTTTAGGTTTGACGGATGGAACAACTAATCTTGGTTTGACGCAGGTTACTGCAAGTACCTGGGGTATGTATGCACTTTCTGATAAATTTAATATTAATGCAGGTTCCGGTAGTGCAGGCGGTTCTGTCAATAATTATACTTCTTTAGGTGTAGTTCAAGACCCTGCTGCCTCAGGTCTGATTGCGCATTTGCAGAAAGCGGAATCTGTAACTGCTCAACTTTATTTTAAAGTCGCTAATGCGCTGCAAAATCTTGAATTATTGAATGCAGGTGAGGTTCTTGAAGTTCTGACAGATAAAATAAGTCGTCAGGATTGTAAGGCATACATTACAGAAACTTATGTTAAAAACACCTCCTGGTATCGTATCTGGTCGGATGGATGGTGCGAACAGGGGGGAAGGGTATCCTCACTTGGTTCAGCAAATTCGTGGGTAGCAATAAGCTTGCTAAAAACGTATTCGGACACAAATTACAATGCTTTTTTAGCCAATGATGGTGAAGCTGCAACCATATATACTGTAAAAGTCGGTTCTCCTAAACAAAATACCACTACACAGCTTTATGCTTCCTGTTCAAATGCTAACACGGGTATAAGGTGGCAAACTGAAGGTTACTTAGCGGAAGGAGAATATTAATGAGTTTTAAATTAGAAAAACCTAACAAAAATCAAAGAGTGGATTTTATTGTGGAATATAACCATAAAAGGAGGTTAAGAATTGAAGAAACAGCGCAAGCAATTTATGCTCTTGAGCCTTGGGAAGAACTCGATGGCGATACAGTGATTGATAACAGTGAAAAATATGAAGCAGAGCTTGTGGAAAAAGAACGAGAACGTGTTTCAATGTTAAGCTTGACCGCCGCGGATGTAGAACGGGCAATTTATAAAGCGAAGGGATTTGATTTTGAAGACATATTGGCATTTGTGAAGGATAATCAAGAGATTGATTCAAAAGCTCTTAAGATTGAATTGAAAGCTAATTATTTTTATCGCGGAAATCCATATGTTGAAATTATTGGAGCTTTAATCGGATATTCATCTGATGATTTGGACTATTTATTTGAATACAAAGAACTCCCTGCTCAGAATCAGGAGGTAAATAATGATGGAATGGGTGTCTGACAAATCAGTCGGTGTATTTTTTAATGAGATGCCGCATGTTTCAATAAGATATCCTTTGCCATCAAATACGGAAGATGAGAAAAAATCGATTAAAAAATATCCTTTTATCAATAAAAGAACCTTGCAGGTTAAACTGGAGGATTATAAGAAACATAAATCTTACTGTTTTTCTGTTCCAAAAGGGTATTGTTATGACGGGGCTTCAATACCCCGTCTTTTTTGGCGTGTTATAGGTTCAAATACCGATAACAGATTTCTTATTCCGGCATTAATCCATGATGTTTTATGTGAACATCATGAGTATATTGATTATGACAGGAAATTCTCAACAGCTGTTTTTAATGCTCTTTTGCAGGTGTCAGATATTTGTGCTTTTAAAAGGTTTTTGATGAAAAATTCTGTTGATGTTTTTCAAAAACTTTTTTGTAATTGGAAGGCGGGTTAATTATGGTTAAATACAATCTTTTGGACAAACAAAAGGAATTTATGGAAATTCCGCATTCCAATTCTCTGGACGTAGCTATTTATCAGGGCGGCTATGGGAGCGGCAAAACATGGTGCGGTTCACTTCTGGGAATATTGCTCGCCAAAAAATATCCGGGCTCAAGGGGGCTGGTCGGTGCAAAAGAGTATGAACTTGTGAGGAAAACAACTCTTGTAAGCTATTTAGATCATCTTGAGTCACTGGGATACAAAGAGGAAAAGGATTATACGTATAACAAGGTTGATAAAATTATACATTTTTCCAATGGTTCTGAAATATTGTTTTCTGCTCTTGAAGACCCTGAAAAGTTCAAATCCCTAAACTTACACTGGGCAGAAATAGAAGAAGCTTCGCAGATTACGGATTCTTCATTTAAACAATTGCTCGGAAGATTAAGAAATACTTTTCGCGGAAAAAACTGGGTTGATTTTCGCTATAGGCTTTTTGGACATACTAATCCGCAGCCTGATAAAGGCTGGATATGGAAACGTTTTGTTGAAAATAAAAAAGAAAACTATCGGCTCGTAATAGCACCTACTACCAATAATATATATTTACCCCCGCATTTTATTAAGTCTATGCAGGAAAGTTTTGATGAAGAGTATTATAAAATTAATGTTCTTGGAGAGTTTGGAGACTATTCTTCGGGACTTGTGGTTAAGGGATTTAGTGAAAAGAATAAACTAAAACTTCATTATAATCCTCATTTGCCGCTGCATTTAACCTGTGATTTTAACGTGGACCCGATGTGTTGGGCGCTTGCGCATAAGGATGACGAGGATGTTTATTTCTTTGATGAAATTGTTATTGAAAAAACAACTACACAGCAATGTATAGATGAGTTTTTGCGCAGATATCCGAATCACAAATCAGAAATTATTATTAATGGTGATGCTTCGGGCGATAACAGGAGTACCCAGAGTGAATACACCAATTATGCCATTATTAAAAATGCTCTGAAAAAACACGGGTATGAGAATATAAAGTTCAGACTGCGGGATTATAATCCTCCGATATTGAGCAGAATTTCGGCTTTTAACGCTCGTGTTTGCAATTCAAATAAAGAACAGCATCTTTTTATTGACCCGAGAAAGTGCAAGTGGATTTTGTATAATATCTATAATCTTTCGTTTAAAGAGGGAACGCGTATAGTTGATGTTCCGACTCATACGCAGATAAAATCAAGTCGTGAGGCAAAGTTCCTTGAACATCCTTTTGATGCGGTTAGTTATTTAGTCGAATATTATTGGCGATTACAGGGATAATAAAAAGGCGGGAATTCCCGCCTTTTTACATTGCCATTAATAATTCTCTGATAACCTTCGTTGCAACGGCTGTTGATGCTCCTGACGTATCATAATCCGGTGCAAGTTCTACTACGTCTGCTCCGACAATATTAAAGTTAGAAAGATATTTGAACCATCCGACCAGTTCGTTGAAATTTAGTCCGCCGACTTCAGGAGTTCCTGTTCCCGGCATGATGGATGTATCCAATACATCTAAGTCAACAGTTACAAATATATTTTTACCCTTGAAACAATCAAGCTCATTGTGCTCATGAATCAATGTTCCGTGTTTTTTCATTAATTCAAATTCTTCTTTCATTCCTGAACGGATTCCGATTTGTTTTAGGTTTTCAAATCCTACTATTTCAGCTGAATGACGTATTACAGCCGAGTGAGAGAGGGGCTCTCCTATATATTCTTCTCTCAAGTCGGTGTGGGCATCAAAGTGAACAATTGCCAAATCTTTGTAAAACTCGGAAACTGCTTTGATTTCAGGCAACGTAACAAGGTGTTCGCCTCCGATACCGAAAACTCTTTTCCCGTCTTTGTAAATATCTCTTACGTTTTGTTCAATAACATCAAGTGATTTTTTTGTGTTACCTAACGGGAATTCCAAATCTCCCGCATCGTGGAAGTTGCAGTCTTCCAAATGTTTATCAAAATAAGGAGAATACTCTTCCAAGCCCCAGCTTGCGAGTCTGATTTGCTCCGGTGCAAAGCGTGAACCCGGTCTGTATGAAACTGTTCCGTCAAACGGAAGTCCCAACATAACAATATTAGAAGATTCGTAATCTTCATTCTGTCCCATCCAATTTCTATCCAAAAACGGTCCTGTTAACATAATTTTCTCCTTTTTTACAATTATACAATAAAGTATTTTAATTATATTTAACTAATTCTTTAGAATTAGATTGTAACAAATCTTAATGTTTTAAAATTTGCCGTCATTAGCGGGTTTTAGATGACGGCATAGTTTTTAAGGATTAGAAAATTTTACAAAACTGTTGCTTAAATGTTATTTTGTTGGTATAAGTTAGAATGAGCTTATATAGTTCTTTAGTAGTACACATTTAAAAAAGGTTGAAAATTATGACATTACCAAACGTAGCTTATTTCTCAATGGAAATAGCAATGGATCAGTCTCTTAAGACTTATTCAGGTGGTTTAGGATTTTTGGCAGGTTCTCACATGTTATCTGCCGGTTATTTACAAATGCCGATGGTCGGCGTAACCATGTTATGGTCTTATGGTTATTATGACCAGAGAATTGACCACTCAGGCAACGTAGAAGTAGCTTATATTAGAAAATATTATGATTATTTAACTGACACTGGTATCGTAGTTGATGTTGATACTTTTGGTGAAAAAGTTAAAGTTAAAGCTTTCAGAGTTGAGCCTGAATTGTTCGGAACTTGCCCTGTATATCTTCTTACAACAGATATTGAAGGTAACAGTGATTGGGCTAAGAGCATTTCTCACAAACTTTATGACGGTAATGAAAAAATCAGAATCGCTCAAGAAGCAATCCTTGGTATCGCAGGTATCAGAGTTCTTCAAGCAGCAGGTTACAACTTCGATGTTGTTCACATGAACGAAGGTCACGCTCTTCCTGCAGCATTTGAATTATTAAGACAATACAACGGTAACTTAAACGAAGTTAAAAGAAAGACTGTATTCACAACTCACACTCCTGTTGCTGCAGGTAACGAAGTTCACTGGGTTGACACATTGTTAGAAGGCGGCTTCTTTGCAGGCGCTTCTCGTGAAACAGCTATTCAGTTGGGTGGAGAAAACTTCTCATTAACAGTTGCAGCATTAAGAATGTCAAGAATTGCAAACGCAGTTTCTCAGCTTCACGGTCTTGTTGCTAACAAAATGTGGGAATGGGTAGAAGACAGATGCCCAATCAGAGCTATTACAAACGCAGTTAACCTTCACTACTGGCAAGATAAGAGAATGAACGGAGACAAATCATTCGATGAACTTCTTGCAACAAAACGTGAAATGAAAGAAGAATTATTCAAATACGTTGCTAACGTAGCAGGTAAGAGATTCAACCCTGATGTATTAACAATTACTTGGGCTAGAAGATTTGCTGACTACAAACGTGCTTGGTTAATCCTTATGGATAAAGACAGAATCGAAAGATTGCTTAACGAAGATAAAATCCAAATCATCTTCGCCGGTAAATTCCACCCGGATGATGTTATGGGTAAAGAAATGTTTAACAAATTGTTGAACAGATCTCATTCATTGAAAAATGTTGTTGTTCTTCCTGGTTATGAGCTTCAATTGTCAGGTATGCTAAAACGCGGTACTGATATTTGGTTGAACACACCGCTTCGTCCATTTGAAGCTTCAGGTACTTCAGGTATGTCAGCTAACGCTAACGGTGCTCTTCACTTATCAACATTTGATGGTTGGACAGTAGAAGGTACATTCCCTGGAATCAACGGTTACACTGTTGAATACCCTGAACTTGATGACGATATGCCATGGGAAGAAAGACACTGGAAAGACCACGAATGTGTAATGGATATCATCGAAAATCAAATCATCCCTACTTACTACAATAACAAGCAAGAATGGGCAAGATTGATGAGACAAGCTATCAGAACAGCAGAAGCTTACTTCAACTCTGACAGAATGGTAGTTGAATACTACAACAGATTGTATAAGCCAATCGCTCACGATGATTGTTCAGCAGGTGAAAAGAAAAAAGAATTAAATATTTCCGAAACACCTACATTTGATGCTTGGACTTACTCAAATATCAAATAGTCAAACAATATAAAAGAGCCGCGATTTATATCGCGGCTCTTTTTTTATTATTTAATCAAATCTTTTATTACTTCGCCGGCAATAATTAATCCTACGACTGACGGTACAAATGCAATACTGGCAGGGAGTCTTTGTCCTTCGTGTTTGATTGGTGCTTCTTGTGAGTAAACAACTTTGAGTTTTTTTACTCCACGTTTTTTGAGCTCTTGCCTCATAACTTTTGCTAACGGGCATACAGAGGTTTTGTATATATCTGCAACTTCAAATCTTTCGGGAGAGAGCTTGTTTCCTGCACCCATAGAGGAAATTATAGGTACTTCTGCTGCTTGTGCCTGCATAACAAGTTCAATTTTTCCTGTAACGGTATCGATTGCATCCACGATATAATCATATTGTGTGAAATCAAATTCGTTTGCAGTTTCAGGCATATACAATGTTTTATAAACATTTACTTTTATATCAGGGTTAATGTCTAAAGCTCTTTCTTTTGCTGCATCAACTTTAAATTGCCCTATGGTTGAATGCAGTGCAATAATCTGGCGGTTGATATTGGTTAAATTGACCGTGTCATTATCAATTAAATCCAGTGTTCCAACTCCTGAACGAGCAAGGGCTTCTACCGTATAACCGCCGACACCGCCTACTCCAAAGACCGCAACTCTTTTTTGAGAGAGTATATTTACCCCCTCTTCGCCTATTAACATTGATGTTCGAGTGAATTGTTCCTGCATAACGTAACTATAACATAAAAAATACTCTTGCCATAATAAAAGTTTTTTAGTATTATTGATAAGCAGGGTATGTAGTGTGAGTTTATAATCCCACCAGCTTGAACCTGCTGGTCGTTTGTTCCAAAGGAGCACTTGGAATAGTAATGCCATCTAGTAGTTAAATGGAATGTGCTCCGCCCAAGAGTTAAAAAGGGGATATTTATGAGCGGACACTCAAAGTGGTCAACGATTAAACATAAAAAAGCTAAAACTGACTCGCTTCGTGCGGCAGAATTTCAGAAGTTTTCAAGAGAACTTATTGTTGCGGCTAAACTTGGCGGCGGCGATCCTGCGGGTAACTTCCGTTTAAGAACTGCTATTGAAAAAGCTAAAGCAGCAGGGCTTCCTAATGACAATATCAAACGCGCTATTGAAAAAGGATGTGGAGCAGGAAGCAACGAAAACTATGAAGAAATGATTTATGAAGGTTATGCAGCAGGCGGTGTTGCTGTTGTTATTGAAGCGATGACTGATAACAAAAACAGAACAGCAGGCGATGTAAGAAGTTATTTCACAAAATTTAACGGTAACCTTGGTGAAACAGGCTGTGTAGGCTGGATGTTTGATAAAAAAGGCTGTATCACATTTGATGCCGAATCAGTTGATTTTGATGCATTATTTGAAGCTGCAATTAATCTTGATGCAGAAGACATTGTTGAAGAAGAAGACGAATACAAAGTTTATACTTCTGTTCCAAATCTTCAAGCAATTACAGAAGGACTTGAGGCAGCTGGTTTTAAATCAACTACAGCTGAATTTACAAGAATTCCGCAAAATACGATTGAAGTAACTGATGAAAAAACAGCACAGAATATAATGCGTTTGCTGGGCAGATTAGAAGAACACGATGATGTACAAAATGTTTATGCAAACTTTGATATCGATGATGCATTAATGGAAAAATTAGACGTATAAGTATATAGGGAGGAATATCATTATGATGAACATGATGAATATGATGAAACAAGCTCAAAACATTCAAAAAAAATTAATGGAAGCTCAGAACGATCTTTCAAATATGAGTATTTCAGGTGAAGCAGGTAACGGTTCAGTAAGCGTAACTTGTGATGGTAAAGGTATATTCAAATCAATCAAGCTTTCTGCTGAAGCTATCAACCCTGAAAACCCATCTGCTGTATCAGCTGATGATATTGAAATGTTAGAAGACTTAATTGCTTCTGCAATGAAGGTTGCTACAGATAAATCAAAAACAGAATTAGAATCAAAAATGAAGTCTGTAACAGGCGGAGTAAACATCCCTGGTTTGACATTATAGGATAAAAAATGATTTATCCTAAGTCAATTGCTTCATTAATAGAACAATTTCAAAAGTTTCCGTCCGTTGGTCCAAAGTCGGCTCAACGGATGGCTTTTCAGGTTTTAAAAATGCCTGTGAGTGAGGTTGAAAAGTTTGCGAACGCTATACTTGAAGCCAAACGCAGTGCAAAGACTTGTGATGTTTGTTTTAATATATCGACTTCAAGCCCTTGTGAGATTTGTGAGTCGCGCAATCGCAACCGCTCGGTGATTTGTGTTGTAGCGGAGACTAAGGACTTGATTGCTATTGAAAAAACCAATGAGTATAAGGGGCTGTATCACGTTTTACAGGGTTTAATCTCTCCTATGGACGGAATCGGTGCGGAAGATATTAGAATCAAAGAGTTGCTTAATCGTCTTACCGATGAGGAAGTAAAAGAGGTTATATTAGCCTTGTCACCATCAGTTGAGGGTGAAGCTACCAGTTTGTATTTAACAAAATTAATTAAGCCTTTTGGTATTAAGATTTCAAGAATTGCCTTCGGACTTCCTGTTGGTGCTGATTTAGAGTATGCTGATGAAGTTACTCTTGCACGAGCTATTGAAGGACGTCGCGAGTTATAGTCTTGAAAAATTTCAAAAAAGTACTATAATATTAGTATAGTTAAAAAGAGGATACCCCGATGGATATTAATGCAGTAGGTTATGGAAGTGCTATGACACCTGAGGTTCAGGCTCAATATGGTGTAAAGTTAATACAAATGGCTAGAGCGTCTGAGCAAGCTGCTGCTTCTGTGATTTTAGATGCTGTAGAAATCTCACAGGAAGCCATGGATAAGTTTTTAGCAGAAAGAGGCTAGTTTGCTAAACTTACACTTTTGTTGTATGTAATATACAAAGGAGTATATTATCTATGATAATAAAAGTTGATAGTACACAAACTAATCTTAATTTTGGTATGGCATTGCGTAACTCTGGAAAAGAACGTATTGCAAAGCTGGCTCCTGTTAAAGTCGATGCTTTTGAGAAAACAAGAAAATCTCAAAAGGGTACTTTAAAGTCTTTTTTTATTAATTGTTTAGGAATATTTAATCGACGTTCTGACAAAATAACTCCTGAAGAAATGATTAATCCGAAATTTAATCCGGGGGAAAATAAACACGCGCAATTTTATCACTATGTTGCAAAAAACCGTTGCGGGTTTGTAGATGATTTACAAAAAGATTTGGATTTATGTGATAGATTTATTGAAGGTAAATTTATCCTCGGACATATTGTCGAGCCATTACCTGCTCCGACCGATAAATCTAATAGAAGACAATATCGTATTACTTCAGCAGTATTGGAATCAATATATATACCAAAGATTATAAAGTCTGAATATTTAGAACAATTTAAGGATGAGCTCAATAGTTACACGTTTTAGGCTAAACTGCTGCCATTTTTGATTGAAGGGTTTGTGCTGATTCTTCAAATCCTGCTCTGCCCATTAATGCGTAAGTGTAGTTTTTAGCTTGTTCTACTCCCGGTTGGTTAAACGTATTGATGTTATAGAGTTCTCCTGCAATAGCTGTTTGAACTTCTAACATGTATAACAATTGCGCTACGTTATATTCATCAATCTTTTCTAGCCAGAGAGTCATTGTAGGGCGTGAATAGTCAGCCAATGCTACTCTTGTTGAGTCAGCTTCCGCGTTAATCAAATCATTAATTGTTTTTCCGCCCAAGTATCTGATTCCTGTGTATTCAAAAATTCTAGGAATTTCTAATGTTGTATCAAAATTTTCTGTACGAATAAAAGTTATAATCTTATCATTAGGGCCTTCGTTATAAAGCTGAATCTGCGAGTGCTGGTCTGTAGCACCGAGAGCTTTAATCGGAGTAGGGCCTGCATTAACTTTTTCACCGTTGTTATTAATTTCTTTTCCTAAAGACTCTGCCCATAACTGCACATACCAGTCAGAAACATATTTAAGTCTGCTTGAGTATGGCATCATTACGGAAAGATTTTTACCTAATTTTGTATCCATCAAATATTGGATTAAAGCTCCTTGTGCTGCGATATTCTGGTTAATATCAGTGTTTTTAAGAGCCAAATCCATATCTTTAACACCATTAATAATCTGGTCGACATCTAAACCGACTAAAGCAAAAGGAACAAGTCCGACAGCTGAGAATACAGAGAATCTTCCGCCAACGTCATCAGGCACTACGAATGTTTTATATCCTTCCTGATCGGCAAGCTGTCTTAAAATTCCCATTTTTTTATCGGTTGTAGCAACAATATTTTTTCTGTAATCGTCGCCGAGTTCTTTGTAGAGAATGTCTTTAATAATCATATATTGAGACATTGTCTCCGCAGTATCGCCTGATTTTGTAATAACATTTACAAGAGTTTTCTTTAAATCAAGAATTTCTAAAAGTCCGTTCATTGAATCAGGGTCAATATTATCAAGGAAGAAAATTCTTGGTAAACCGTTTCTTTGTTCGGGAGTTAAAAGGTTCCAGTAAGGTTTCAATAATGCTTCTGTTACTGCAATTCCGCCCAAAGCAGAACCGCCGATTCCTAAAACTAAGATGTTATCAAATCTGCCTTTTACCATTGAGGCGAACTCTTTAACATACCAAACTGTTTCTTCGTTGTATCCAAGGTTCATCCATTGAAGCCACTGCCCCGGTTTATCTTTTCTCTGATTAAGGTTTTTAATGATTTCCGCAATGGTATCTTTATAGGCAGCAAATTCTTCTTCCAAATTTAAACCGTTTTCTTGTCCGATTACCATTTTGTCAGTATTTTTGTAATTTAGTTTAATCATTAATTTAACCTTTCTTTCTAGTGTGTATAAATACTACTAGTTTTGCGTTTATTCTTTGAACCTTTCTTAAAACCCCTCTTAAAATAATTGTACTATTAACAATTAAAATTACAAGGGTTTGTTAAGTAGTAATAAGTAGGGATAGAGGGGAATGGCATTCTCAAAAATGTTTGTTATAAAATAGAAATTGTGAAGAGTATTTTAAAAACTTTATTTATATTTTTAGCTTTTATTTTTACTCTGAGTTTGACTCCTCAGTGTGAATGTTTTTGTGATGCTCAATATATTCAAAATGATTATCAGAAAGTAGCGATTGTTGCGAATCCAATGCGCGGTGGAGAAATTGTTGCCGATAAGGGTAATAATTCTGCAAATGGTTCTTTGAATAATCATTTGGTTTCAAATGTATTTTTTGATAAAGATATTTTTTCTAAAACTCCAACCCTTATTCAAGGGGAATTCATTCATAATTTATCGACCAACATTCAGACAGAAATTGCAATAAGAGCTCCTTAGCCGTTTGTACTTTTTGTTTTAATTATGAATAGTAAAAAGGAGAAAAATTATGGATTTAACCTTGTTTAAAGAAGGTTTTGTTGTAATGGTTATTGGTATGGGAACTGTTTTTATTTTCCTTACAATAATGATTTGGGTAATGAACTTAAATTCGCATATCTTGAAAATAGTTAATAAATATTTTCCTGAAGAAATCCCTCAGCCAAAAACCGTTAATAAAAAGAAATCTTCCAATAATGATGAAGAGATTGCAATTGCAATAGCTGCGGCAGTTAATGCAAATGTACATTAGATTTTCGCGATTCATCCTTCTCCCTTGACGGGAGAAGGTGGGCGGAGCCCGGATGAGGGTGGCATAATGAAAGGAGAATTTTATGGATAATAACGATAAATCCTCTTTGCAGGAATCTCACGGCACAGGTGTTTTGAGTACAATGATTTTTATGATTGTAACTGTTATGGTGATGATTCTTTTGAAGAACTTTTTAGGATAAAAGTGAGGCGGGCTTTTTAAGCCCGCCTCTTTTTTTATGCGAAAATCTGACGCAAAAAATATCTATATTCTCAACGACGCTTCCGGCTCCGCCTCTCGCTAGTGTTTCGAATACAGATATTTTTTTGCTTTTATTTGAATAGTTTTTTGAAGCGTTGCATTGCTTCGATTGTGTTTTCTTTTGACCCGAAAGATGTTAAGCGGAAATATCCTTCACCGTTTTTGCCGAAACCTGAACCCGGCGTTCCAACAACTTGAGCGTTTTCAAGTAAGTAATCGAAAAACTCCCAGGATGTCATTCTGTTAGGACATTTTAACCAGATGTACGGAGAATGCTTTCCGCCTACGTGCCAGATGCTGCAATCTTTTAAAGTTTCGGAAATCAATTTTGCATTTTCTTTGTAGTAATTAATATTTTCTTTTATTTCGCGTTGTCCTTCTTCTGTGAATACAGCTTCTGCACCGCGTTGAATAATATAAGGTACACCGTTAAACTTGGTTGTTTGACGTCTTAACCACATTTTGTTTAGTTTATCCAATGCTTTTGGAACAATTGTATAACCGCATCTTGTTCCTGTAAAACCTGCTGTTTTTGATAGTGAGCAAAACTCAATTGCACAGTCTTTAGCGCCTTCGATTTCATAAATGCTTCGTGGTAAATTCTCATCTGAGATAAAGCATTCATAAGCAGAGTCAAAAAGAATGATTGCATTGTTTTTTAAAGCATAATCAACCCATTCTTTTAGTTGAGCTTTGTTATAAACAGCTCCTGTCGGATTGTTTGGCGAGCAGATATAAATAATATCAGCGTGTTCTTGCGGCGGTGCAGGAAGGAAACAGTTTTCACTATTAGCTTCTGTAAAAACAACTTTTCTTCCGTTCATAATGTTTGTATCAACATAAACTGGATAAACAGGGTCCGGTACAAGAACTGTGTTATCTTTATCAAACAGGTCTAAAATATTACCCAAATCGCTTTTTGCACCGTCTGAAATAAAAATTTCATCTAATTCAAGTTCAACATTATTCTTTTTGTAGTATCCTTGAACTGCTGTGCGTAAAAAGTCATAACCCTGTTCCGGGCCATAGCCGCGGAAGGTTTCTTGTACACCCATTTCATCAACTGCTTTATGCATAGCTGTCACTACTGCTTTGCATAAAGGTCTGGTAACATCGCCAATTCCTAAGCGAATTACTTTTTTATCAGGATTTTGATTTGTAAATTCGTTTACTTTTTTTGCTACTGTAGAAAAAAGGTAGCTTTGTTCTAAATTTTCATAATTCTTGTTTATATTCATACTATATCCTCTTATTTCTATTTAGCTGAACCATCTGAAAAATGGTGAAGTTTTAAGATATTCATCTATTCCATCAGCCAGCTTGCTTGCTGCATCGGCAAGCCTTTCAAGTTTTTCCCAGAACTCTTTATTTGGCATTTTGAGTTTTAATTTTTGTACAATGTCAGGGTTTTCATAATTCTCATTTGCTATATTAATTGTTTCTTCAATATCAGGTATGAAATTTTTTATTCTTGAAAAGAATGGCTTTTTTTCTTTGGTAATTTCACCTGTTTCATTATTAATTACTAAATCCAATTCCAAATTCTTACCTTTTAAAAAATGAGTTTCATAATTTGTAAGGTAATTAGATAAAATCGGACCATTATTTACTTTTAAGCTTGTTACAATTACAGCATCGGTTAAATCTTCTTTATGCGGATAAACAGATTCTTTTTCCATTTTGTTTATTAGATTCGCAAGATTCTCTCTTGCTTGAGGAGATATAAAGCTTCTTTTTTCAAAATTTGTACTTTGAATATTTTGTACTTGCATTAATTATTCCTTATTTGCTATCCCTATTTACCCCAGTAATGCTGTCACGTACCATTTGCGCGCCTTCAAAATAAGCTTTTTGAATGATTGAATCCATTTTTAAGGAGTCATTCATTTCTTTTGCTTCTTGTGACCAAAAAACGCCGTCGTTTCTAAAAAAATCATGTACCGTATCAGCAGGAACAAGTCTTTCATATCTTGCAGGATCTTTTATTTGTACTTCTTTTTTTGCTGCTTGTTCATCATTATTTTGCTTTATGACAAGTGCCGGATATGCACCGCCTACGAACAGGCTTGTCACTCCCCACATTGCCGCAATGGGTCCAAAATGATGTGCTTTATTAAAAAAACGGTTAATTGGATTTATTTTCATTGGTCGGTTTCCTCGTGTCTGCCCTGCATAAGTTTTTCAAAGTCAGATGGTTTTATATTTTGGATAAAGTCTTTGAATTCCTGTGCTTCTTCTTCGTCTTTCGCAGAATCTGTTGAAACAGAACCGTTCATAAGTACGTTTGCAGTTACGAAAATCGGAGCTTTGGCTCTCATTGCAAGAGCGATAGCGTCAGACGGACGAGCATCAACTTCTATTGTTTCGCCGTCTTTTGAAATGAATAATGTTGCATAATATGTGTCTTTTTCAACATCATTGATTTCAATTTTATCAAGTGTATAACCTGTTTTTTCGATTAGGTTTGCTGCTAAGTCGTGAGTCATAGGACGTGCAACAACAAGCCCTTCAATGCATCTTATGATTGCACTTGCTTCTGCCGAACCAATCCAAATCGGAAGAGCTTTTCTGTTATCTAAATCGTGAAGTACAACGATTGGCGAATTTGTTCTTACGTCAAGCGCAATACCCATTACTTTCATTTCTATCATAATTTTACCCTCTTTTGTCAGTAATTATACCATAAACACTAAATCCATGTTATAATCCGTTGTATGAAAATCAATGTAGTCTACAATAAAAACATTAATGGTTACGAAGAAGTTCTTGAATCGGTAGAATCACTTCTTATCAAAAACAAAATAGAGTTCAAATCCTGTGATATTGATAATCTTTTACCGTTTGGCGAAATATCGCTTGTAATCGGAGGTGATGGAACTTTATTAAAGGCTGCAAGGTTTTATTCCGGGGTAAATATACCTGTGCTTGGTATTAATCTTGGAAGATTAGGATTTTTATCCCAAACGGGTTCCGTAAGAGATGTGGTTGAAGCGGTTATTAATAAAAAGTATTTTGTTGAAGAGCGTACAATGCTTTCAGCTCTGGATAAACTCGCACTGAATGATTTTGTTATCAAGGGATGTGACCCTTCAAGAACTTCTAAATTCTATCTTGAAATCAACGGAAAAAATGTCTGTGACTATATTGCAGACGGATTAATTATCTCAACTCCGACAGGTTCGACTGCATACGGGCTTTCAGCAGGCGGCCCTGTTTTATACCCAACAACGGATGTTATTTCGATAGTTCCTATTTGTCCGCATACGCTGAATGCAAGACCGATTGTTGTTCCTGCCGGTGAAACAATAACCGTAAGAACAGGTGATAAATTGCTTTCAGTTTCTATAGACGGATTTGATACAACCCAGTGTGTTGAAAAAATTTCTATTAAAACTGCAACAAATAAAGCTTTATTGGCATTCCTTAAGGAGGGTCAGTTTTATTCCGTACTTAGGGATAAATTGCACTGGGGAATCTCGGAAACAAGGTAGCTTTATACAATTGCTAAACTTCTTTCTGAGAACACTTCTAATGCCTTAACTTCTTCTATATTTGGCGTTGAAAAGCTCATTTGTATCCGCAAATCATTTTTTGGTCCTAAGAACTGATAAACACAATTTGCAGCTTGTTCCTGATTCTTGTAACCGTACTCTATGGCACTTCTTACTGCCGGTATCGGGTTTTGTCTGTTTTTAATCATACTCCATAGAGCATTCGGCATATCTTTAATGATTGTTCCTACATCAATTGTTCTGCCTGAAAGTGATGCAGCTTCATTTATTCCTGTATAAAATTGCATTTGAGCTTTTAATGCTGTAGCAGATTCAGGATTCATGTTTAAACCATGTTTTTCTAATATTGCTTGCATTGTTTTGGTTATTTTGTCAACATCAGTAATATTCGCATTTTGTGAAAATACAAGCTTTTGTATATCAGCTGCAATATTTTCAATAAGACTATTTTTACTTTGGGTGCCTGATGTAAGTAATTTTTGACCGTTGATGACTCCGTCATGGCTCTGGCATTGTTTTACAAAATATTTTGCTAAGCCTTTTGAGTTGCCCACAAAATAATTTGTAAGAAAGGCTATATCGTCAATAATTTGTTCTTTGTTTCTTAAAACACAGTTGCCTGTATCAATAAATATTGGGGTTAAGACTCCGTTTTCCCTTGTTATAAAATAGTTCCCCATATGCGGGTCGCCATGCATAATAGATGTTCCGCCTTTTTTCATAAACATAAACTGTTCATCAAATGCTTTTGTAATAGATGAAGGCAGTTCTTGTATTATTTTATCAGGTTCTTTTAACCATGGATGGGCTTCTAGTTCTTTAGCATAAGTTGTAAAATATTCGTTCGGATTTTCTTTGTATTTTTGCAGCATTTTCATCAGATTATTCATCTGAATACCTTGAGCTTTTTCCATAATAATACAACTTCCGTCTTCCGATATTCTTGTAATATCAGCAACTTTATATCTTTGAGCTCCTATTGCCAATTGTTTATTGTAGCTGAACTCTTTTGTGAAATCTAATTCTTTTCCCCAGTCTTTGTATAAGTTTCTGAGCATTTTAATCTGGGTTTGTGCAGTTGCTTCGTTTGGTGCAAGTTCATAAATTAAACGTGTGTAGATTTGCTCTTCTAATTCAAGCTGTTCTGCATCAATACCTTTTTTAATCATTTTAACAATAACTTCTTCGCCTTGAGCCGTTCTGGCAAGGTAAGCTTCACCTACTGTTCCTGCTGATAAAGGCTTTATTAATTCCAGTTCGGGTTTTGCGAGAGCACCTTCTTCCATTCTCCCGATAAGCTTTTGCTTTGGAGCAAATGCTCTGTTTACAATATCTTGAGCTTCTGTTAAATTCCTACTGAACGGATTCTCGCTCTGAGTTTTTTTTATAACGGCTTGTATTTCCGGAGAAAATTTGCTCATCATCTCTGCATCAGAAGATATTATTTGCGCAAATTTTGACGGTCCGACTCCGCCTTTTTGAAGCATAAACATAACTATTTCTTCTTGTGACAGTTCTTGGGGGAGTTCATCCAAAATTCTATTCTTTTTAAGATATCGTGTTAAAGTCGATTGAAATTGTTTATCATCAAGGATATGTCTTAATGTTTCTGGTGCTCTGTTTGAAAAACTTGCTTTGTAAGTATCAAACATTCTTGAATTCCCTGACTCCAAACCTCTAAACTCAAATTGCATATCACATTTACCCTTGCGGATACCGCTAAGGATACGTCTTCCGCATTTTGTGTGTTTAGCAATTATTTTTAAGCTTTGTTCAAGTAACTGTATCATCCCCAATATCCCTGTATATATAAAGGCATTGGAATTGAAATAATTGCTTAATTGTTAATTTTTGTATCTTTGTTTATCAGGTTTTTACAGAACGCTTTTATTTTGGCAAAAATATTTTTAAAGAAATTGAAAAATTTATTATCAAAAAATCCTTTTTTTACTTTCGTTTTAATAACTTCTTTTACAACTTCATGTTCTAAATCTCTTCCGATTGTATCTGCTTTTTGAATAGTGTCTTTGATAACTGTTGCTGCAGTGTTTATAATATCTTCCGGATTAAATATTGTGCTTTCTTCAGCCTTTTTAGCTGTTTCGCTTACTATTGGATTTTCAGATTCTTTCATTAACTCCATAGCTTTTTTAGCCCCTGATTTTAGAGTTTCAGATATAGTATCAATATTCTCCAGAGTTCTTTTGGGTCCTGCGCTAATAATTTCAACAATTTCTTTTGCAGCAGCTTTTTTAAACTCATCCTTTGAGGTTGCAGCTGTAAGATTGTTCAAGTGCTCAAAACCTTCTCTAGCACTATTTGATACAATATTATTTAGAGCGTTGATCTCCGGTGCAAATTTGTTAGCAAGTTCTGAGAAATTTCGGGGTGTTGGGAAAATCGGTGGAACCATAAATAATCCTTTATAATAATAACATATTGCTTTATATAAACCCTGTAAAAAATATTTTTGCTATTTATTTCTCTGGAAAAATTTTGCCAATTCTTTGTGTTCAAAGAACTTGGAAACAGGTCTTCCGTGAGGGCAGGTTTCAGGATTCTCGCATTTGCGCCAGTTGCGGATGATTTCTTCCATTTGATACTGATTTAAGTATGTATTGGCTTTAACAGCTGCTTTGCAGGAAGTTGTAATAAGTATTTTTTCTTCAATATTGTCAATATCGCCTGAAATGTTTTCTAAAATATCTGCTAAGATTTCTTTTGGTGAAACTTTTGAAATCATCTGCGGAACTTTTCTGAATATAACCTCTGTTTCTGATAGAAAATCTATTTCATAGCCGAATTTCAGTAATTTATCTTTGTTGGTTTCAAGCAGAGCTTTGTCAGATGGCGAAACTTCCAGTACATCTGAGATAAACAGCAATTGGCAATCGATATTCTTTGATTTTTTTAGTGTTTCATAAATAAATCGTTCTTCTGCAATATGCTGGTCTACGATTTCTAAACCGTCTTCTTTCTCGATTAAAATATAAGTTTTTTTGTATTGTCCGATAATTACGTCTTCCTGCTTGAATTCAGGCTCAGCAACAACTTTTTGCTGTATAACTTCAGGGACAGTCTCTTTTACGATTTGAAGTTTTGGTCTGTCAATGTTTTTTGGACGAATATCTTCTTCCAGTTTTTTTGTAAAAATATCTGAAATAGATGTCTCTTCAGGAACATAAGCTACTTGCTCAACTTCTTCTCTGTAATCATCAAGAAAAATAGGTTCTTCTTCCTCTTCTTTAGCCGTTTCAATTGAAGAGCGCAAAGCATCCGCTACCGCAGATTGAATAAAATTAAAAATCTGGTTAGGATTTTTATATCTGACTTCTTTTTTAGTCGGGTGTACGTTTACATCAACATCCGCCGGCGGAAGTTCAAGATTAAGTACAATAAACGGATATCTTGAAGAGCCTGTAAGATTTTTGTAGACCATATCGATTGATTTTTGGAACACAGGACATTTAACCGCACGAGAATTTACGTACATATAATAATCTTTTTTACTTGCTCTTGTGTAATCAGGTGTGCTTACAAATCCTGACATCTTAAGCCCTGACAGCTTGTCTGTTTTTAGAACAGGTTTAAGGTTTGATACAACATCCTGAGAAAAAAGTTCTTTTATTGTTTGAATCTGTTCATTTTGGGCTGTTGTTTTAAGAGAAGTTTTGCCATTGAACTTAAGTTCAAACGAAACTTCCGGATGCACAAGTGCGATTGTTTGAATATATTCGTTTATGTATGCAAACTCTGTTTTTGCACTTTTTAAAAACTTTAATCTTGCAGGCAGATTATAGAACAAATCACGGATTTCCATAATTGTACCGACAGCACATCCTGTCGGGGTTTGTTTAACTTCCGAATTACTGCATTCAACTTTTGTGCCGTTATCAAATTCGGCTGTTCTGGTGATACATGTTAATTTAGAAATAGAGATTATGCTGGCAAGAGCCTCTCCTCTGAATCCCATTGTTCTTATATCAAATAAATCTTCGCCTGATTTAATTTTACTTGTAGCATGTTTTGAAAAGGCTAGCAAAATATCATCAGGATGGATTCCCGAGCCGTTATCTGCAATTCTTAAATCTCTGCATTCGTTTGAAACCTCAATGCTGATTTTGGTTGCTCCAGCGTCAACTGAGTTTTCAACAAGTTCTTTTACAACAGAATAAGGTCTTTCAATGACTTCCCCTGCTGCAATTTGATTAATAACATTTTTTGATAGTTGAACTATTCTCCCCATGACTTTTATTATACAATAAAAATCTTTTGAAGTATAATAAAGTTAAGGGAATTATATATTAATTTCGAAACGATAGCGGGAGCCGGAGGCGGGAGCGTGTTTGAGAAATTAATATATAATTCCCGACAAAAATAACTTTTAAAGGAATATGAAATGGCAAAGGGTAAAAAAATAAAAGTAGCGTTTCCTCATATGGGAACAATTTCAATAGCATGGGCTTCAGCTCTCAGAAAAATTGGTGTAGAACCTTATGTTCCGCCTTATACAAGTAAAAAAACTTTATCTTTGGGCACAAAAAACTCACCTGAGGCAATTTGTCTTCCTTATAAACTTATTTTAGGTAACTTTATTGAAGCTATTGAAGGCGGAGCGGATTACGTTGCTATGATTACCTCTCCTGGTATTTGCCGTCTTGGTGAATACGGTAATAATATTAATAATACTCTTAAAGATTTAGGGTACAAAGCTAACTATATTGAGCTATCTTTGTATGACGGTATCAGAGGTTTGTACAAATTCCTTACTGAAATTTCAGGTAAAAATGACCCGATTTTGATTATGCGCTCTATTAATATTTTAATGCGTAAAATCTTTGCTATTGATGATTTGGATACTGCTCTTTCTTACTATAGAGCTCGTGAAGTTAAGTTTGGCGAAGCTGAAAAAAACTATAAAAAAGCTTTAAAAATGATTGATAAAGCAGGTTCTACAAAAGAATTACATAAAGCTTATGAACTTGCGCTAAAAGAAATCGAAAAAACAGAAATTGATGAAAATAGAGAAGTTCTCCATGTAGACCTAACTGGTGAAATTTTCCTTGTAAACGACGAATTCTCTAATCAGAATATTGAACGCGAACTTGGAAGAATGGGGGTTCAGACAAGAAGAAGTCTTACGGTCGGAAGCTTCTTAAAAGATGCTATTATTCCAAAAGCATTCCAGAATAAAGAAACCCACCTTCAAAGAGCTGAAAGAATGGCAAAACCATACTTAATGCGAGATATCGGCGGTGATGCGCTTGAATGTGTTTCGGACGTAGTTTTTGCGGATAAAAAAGGTAAAGACGGTATTATCCATATTTCACCATTTACTTGTATGCCTGAAATTATGTCTCAGAACATATTCCCGACTATGCGCGGTGAGCATGATATTCCTATTCTTACTCTTATTATGGACGAGCAGACTGGTAAAGCAGGTTATATTACAAGACTTGAAGCTTTTGTTGACTTGATGCGCCGTAAAAAACGCGTTAAAGAAGGTAAAAACAAAACCAGAATTTAGTCTAAATCAAAATCCATATAAGGATATCTTGGTTTGTCATGCATAAGTTTTTCTTCAACGAAATCTTTGAAGCAGTCAACTAACCATTCAAATTCATCAGGGTTTGTGGTGAATTTTTGTTCCAATAATTCATCAAAGAGTTTTGTGCGAACCTCTTCCAGAACTTCTCTATCAGGGAAGTAGTTGAACGGATCGTCCATAAACCCTCTGTGATAGAAGTTCCTGTCTAAGACATCAAGATTTAATTCTTCTTTGTCTGCTGTTTTTAGTCTTTCAGCGTAAGCCATACAGAGTTTGCCTAGAACTTTTGGTGCGTGTTTCGTATTGTCCACGTCTAATGCATGATATATATAAGAAATCGGATTGTATTCAATATCATTGAACTGTCTGCTGTAGTCAATCGGAGTAATCTCTTGTGTTATAGCATCAACAAGCAGGTTTTCGCCTTTACGGTCAAAGATAATTCCCTTAGAACGACTTTCTTCAATTAAGCTGATTGCTTTTTCAAATGATTCAACAGGGAAATTGTTTGCTACCAATTCTTGAAGCGCATGTTTAACTTTTATACCTGATTCCGTGTCAGAGCGGCTGATAATTTTTAAAGGAATCCCCGGAACAAATTTTAAAATAGTCAGACCTTCTCCCAGTTTTGCAATAACAAAATTTGCTTTGTCATAGTCATCAAGATTAAAATCAAGTTTCAGTTTCTTTTTGTTTGGAACGATTGCTTTTTCTCGTCTGAGGCAATATTGCATAGCGTAATCAGGGATTTTATAAACCTCTGCTTCTGTTCCTTGACCGATAGTTTGTTTCTTTTCAAGTGCATTCAGGCAAACCTGAATGATGTCTTTGTTTTTCAAGTCCATCAAGTCTTTAGGACGTACAAACTTTCTGCATCCGAAACTAACAGTATCTTGCTGCAACGGTGCAAGGTTAGGGTATTTTTGACCTTGAATCATTCTAGGTGCAGTAAAGTTATAATTGGGTTGTTGGTTAAAATTTATTATCATAGTGTTTTTTGTAAACACCGTAAATAAACGAATTTGCCCTTTTGTAAAGAAAATTTTACAAAATTACTGCATTTTTTTCTTAAGGTCAAATTTTACTTCTGAAAGCGGACCGCTGTTAGGGTTTCTTAGTGTTGTGAAATAGTTCTTAGCAAAGATGACAGGATATTTAGGAATCCATCCGAATTTGAAATAAATGTTTATAGCATCCGCACCCTGAGAGAGCATAAGTGTATCAATTGTTTTTTCATGAGCAGGTGATATAGAAGAAAACAATTTGATAAAATAATCTGTGCAGGTTACAACTGAATATCCTGTTGCAGTTGCAGGATGCTCCAGTATTTCAAATATTGCAATATTATTGTTTGTTTTGATTGTTTCAACATCTTTTGGCAGGGTTAGGGTTTTTCCTTGAACCTGTTCCAATTCGTACCATTTGCCTTCATATTTAATACGCATTACACTTTTTTCCGGCATGTATATGTCATCAAATTTGTTTTCAAGAATTACATTTCCGTCAAAATCAACAATTCCGTATTTGAAATCTTTACAGGTTAAAAACATTCCGCCAAAAAGCAGATTGATTGAAGAATATTCCACAGGAAGCAACTCTTGCCCTTTTGAATCATACATCCCGTATCTGGAACCGTTTCCGAGTTTTAAGAATTTCCCGAGAACTCTCTCTGCATGGGTATATTTTATTGGAACAAGAATATTGTTGTTATTGTCGATAACTCCGAACTTATTTCCTTTCTGAACGATATATGTTTCTTCTCCGAGAATAATAAGTTTTTTATATTGCGGCTCAACAAGAATTTTTTCCTGTTCATCTTTTACGCCCCAGAGATTTTTTTCATTGCTGAAAGGCTTTGCAGCGAATGCACAGTTTTGCAATACCAATATTAAAGTTAAAATAAAAACAATCTTCTTCATAACCACATGATATCATAAACCTTCCATGGTATCATGTCTATCGGAGGAAATGATAAAGATGGATAAGAAAAAGGTAATAATAGGAATTTCTGCTGTATTAACAGCTTTTGCGCTGTTTTATATAACATATCTTTTTATAATTCCTTTTGCTGTAACAAATACAGGATTGGTTAATTTTATTTGTAAAAAAATGCCGTTTGAGGTTGTGGTGGAATCGCCGCTTTTAAAAACCAAATTGAACTCGGAAGTTACTCTCGGTGCAGGTAAAATTGAAGTCAAAAAAGATGAAAATATTTTATTGCAAATAGATAACCTGCAAACATCTTTCCTTCTTAATCCTATATTGACGAAAAAACTTGTCGTTAATAATTTTGCATTGGATTATTTGTTTTCTGATGTAAACGGTTTGATGGCGCTTTGTCCGCAGGAAGAAGTCAAGAAGGAAGAAAAACCTTCTGATTTTGCACTTGATTTGTATGATTCAATTTTGAATGTTAAAAAAGCAGAAGTTATTTATGCTCTTGATAAAGATACTACAATAAAAGTGCTTGCTCAGGATTTGTTTGCCGATAATACTCAAAAAGAAGAACGCTATATTCGTTTCAATGTTTTATCCGAACTAAATAAATCAAATAATACTCTGCGTTTTGAAATAGCAGATAATAATAAGGTTGTGATAAAAAATAAACATCTTTATATTAATGACTGTTTATTTGATGTTAACAAATCAACTGTTCATATTAATGCGGAAGGTTCTCGTAAAAAAGGGCTTGAATTGAATTTATCTTCCCGCAATTTTGAGATTGAAGATGTGACTGATATTGTCGCAACGAATCTTGTTATTGCTAACGGAAGCGAAATCCTTTCGTATTTTAAAGATTTAAAGGGTAATTTCGATTTTAATATCAATATGCATAAATCAGGCATGGACGGAACCGTTAATCTTAATAAGGCATCTATGAAGATTGTTCCGCTTGCTGATATGCCGCTTAATGTTAATAAAGGCTTGGTTAAAATTACACCAAAAACAATCGATTTAGCAGGCTTTGAAGGATATTACGGAGTTAATTCCGCAAACAAAGTTACTCTTGAAGGCGGGGTTAAGGATTATATGAAATCCTGTGACACGGAAGTTGTGGTAAAAACGGCTGCCAATAATGAGTTTGCTAAAAATTATCTCTCAAAAGTTGTTGGTATTCCGCTTGAAATTGTTGGTAAAGCAGGTACTCAGATTGTTATTAAATCAATCTATGACAAAATAGATGTTATTATCGGCTCAAAACTTGCAACAGGTGATGATATTCTGGTTGACGGTGCGTCTTTGACTCCTACAACTTATGACAGAGCCGTAAAAGCAGATTTACATATCAGAAATAATATTCTTGAAATAGAAGATATTAATTACTATATAGCTCATGAAATTGTAAGAGGTTCAAAAGTTAAACCTGTTGTTACATTAAGCGGCAAAATGGATATCTCACAGCCGATTCCTTTTGTACAGGAATTTGGTTTCGATATTCCTAATCCGCTTCCAAGTGAGTTCTTAAATGTCTTAGTCGGACAAAAACTCTTTAAGGGCGGTAAGTTCAGCGGTGAGCTTTTCATGATTAACAACGGACATCCTGTTATTGACGGCAAGATTTCTGCTGAAGATATAAGAATCCCTTCTCAAAGAGTTTATTTGAAAAAAGGCGAATTGTTTACCGATAGAAATGCTATTCATTTAACGGCTGACGCTCGTTATAAGCGTTCAAAAATAAATTTTGTCGGTGATATCAAAAATTCTCTTGAGTTCCCTATTGTTGTTAAGAATATAGATTTTTCACTTGATAAACTTGATGTGGAAAAGATTATGAACTCATTTAACCAGCAGCCTCAAACAGAAGTTGTTGAGCGCGATGATGATGACGAAGCGGTTACATTTGATTTTAATAACCTTATTATTGAACGATGTATGTTTAGATTGAACGAAGGTTCTTACAAGGATATTAATTTTGGTAATCTTAATGCTAATCTTACTCTTGATAAGAATAATATTCTTAAACTTGAATCTAATAAATTTGATATTGCAGAGGGTATTTCTACAATAAAAGTTAATTGTGACTTGAACAAACACCTTTATTATATGCGCTTAGGGGTTAAGGATGTAAATTCTGATTTAATGTCTACAACTATCCTTAATCTGCCGAAAGAAATTGCAGGAAAGGCACGCGGGCTTATTGAGCTTAATACGGATGACAGTCTTAAACTCAACGGTCAGATAAAATTTGAAATTAATGACGGTGAAATCCCTAAAATAGGACTTGTTCAATACTTGATGAAATTTGTTTCTGTTTTCAGAAACCCGGTGGTAATGATTAGTCCGTCAATTATCTCTGACATAGTGAGTATTCCTGACGGTAAATTTGAAAGAATTTACGGGGAGTTATTCATGAAGGATAATGTGATTTCTCGTATGAAAATAGAATCAACTGCACCGTCTCTTGCCTGCTTGATTATAGGCAGATATAATCTGGAAAACAGCGATGCTTCTCTAAGAATTTATACCAAGTTTTCTAATAAGCAAAAGGGCTTTGGAAGTGTTTTGAGAAATCTGTCTTTAAACAGTCTTGCCAATAAAATTTCTTTAAGCAGTAAGGCTGATTCAAATTATTATGCGGCAGAGCTTAATATGCTTCCGAAACTGGATGCTGATGAAGACGATTGTCAGGTGTTCCTGACTACGGTAGACGGGGATGTTGAGCACAACAACTTCCTATCATCATTAAAGAAACTAAAATAGATAAAAAGCTCCTCTTAATGAGGAGCTTTTTTTATACATTTCAATCCTCCAGAAATTGTAAAGAAATGTTAATAAAATCCTCAGAACGTATGATTTTATTTAAAACTTATACTGCTAATATATATCTATACTCCTTAAAAAACGACGATACACATATCCCTAATCAACAGCTATGCACGAGATTCGTTCATAGCTTTTTTTTGCGGATTTTGCGTAGAGTGAGGGCGTAAGCCCGAAACTCGAAGCGGCGCGGAGCAAAGCGAACGAAAACTTTGTGTGAGCAAAGTGTAGTGAGTGACTGCGGAGCGTGAAGCAATAATCCAAGATGTGCTACGCACGTAGGCATTTGGGCGGAGCACAAATGTCTACGTGCGTAGCTTGAATAATTACTTCAGGTGCTCCTTTTGAACGGACTACCAGTTGGCAGGCGCTGGTTGCATTGGTTAGTTCTCACTACAAACCCCACCAGCGCGAACCCCCTTGTAGTAAAGTCAGCAGAGGACGACCTGTCGTAATACGTTTAACTGGTAATGATGCGATTGTCGTCCGACCCTTGATGTAAAAAAAAGTAACAATTTGTATATAAAAGGCAATTTTTTCTTATGTGATGTTTTATACTAGGTGGGTAGAAGTGTTATGAACATACAGCCGATTACATACAATGATTTGACTATGGGAAGGGCTCCTAAGAAGCCGAATCCCAATAGTATAAAAGACCGCATTAAGCAAAAAATTCTTGATGCGGCACCTCTGAATACTTTTAATGACGGCAAAGAAACACTTAAAAACTGGATAAGATTTGACGAGCGAATGTCCAAACCTGCTGAGAATCGTGGTGTAATGGGCGGTACTGCTATTCTTTTGCAGCCTGCAATTGACGCTTCTAATAAGAGAGTTGACCATGAAACAAGACAGGTTTCTATATGCAGAACTATAGCTAAAATTATTGCAGGAACGGGGGTTGGAATCTTAGTCAGGGGTTCAGCTTATAAAATGGTTGAACAAATGACCAATCCTGAATCAAAAGCTGAGTATGGAAAATCACTTTTACCTAAAAAATATATTGAAGAACTTGCTCAGAATCCGAAGCTTATGAAAAATTATCGCAGTGCGCTTTCAACAGGTATCGCAATTGCAGCAATGTGTGTAACTAATTTCCTTTTGGATGCTCCGCTGACCGTATTTTTAACAAACAAACTCACTGCTGCGGCTAAGCTAAAGAACGCAAAGGAGGCACAAGATGAAAAACGTGCTTGATAATGTTCTTAACTGGGTTGCACAAAATTTCAGAAAAGATGCTTCTAAAATGCTTATCTGGACAGGGGTTGCGGGATGGACTCTTTCATCTCTGGCTCAGGTTGGTGCGGTTTTATTTAATAAAAATATTTCTAATGAAAAGAAGAGTTTTCTTGTTCCTCAGGAAATGGCGGATGCGGCAGTAAATATCGGCTCGTTTTTCCTTATTACTCAGGCTGCTAAGAAAATGACCGCAAAACTGTTTTCTACAGGCAAATTTGCACCAAAGACCGTTCGTGCTTATTTGGAAAAGAACAAGGATTTATACTCTCAAAAAATAGGAAAATTGGATTTTGATTTGGATGAGGTCTTGAAAAAACATAATGACTTCCCTAAAGATGAGTATTATGCCTGCAAGAATTTTGCAACAACAGTTGCGACTGTTGGCGCGGGCATTGTTTCTTCAAATATCGTTACCCCTATTATCAGAAACAGCATGGCATCCAGAATGCAGCAAAATTATCTTTCAAAAAGACAGACTGAATCTCCTCAAGTTACGAGACCAACCGGCATGCGCGTATAATTGAATTAATTCTTCACTTAAGCTAGAATTGCTTAAGGAGGATTTGGGGATGGATTTTGAATACGGAATTATAGGCGGCGGCCCTGCGGGGTATACAGCAGGAATGATGCTTGCATCAAAAGGACATAGCGTTGTTTTATTTGAAAAAGATAAATTAGGCGGAACTTGTTTGAATCGCGGATGTATTCCTACTAAATCGTTGCTCCATTCATCAGAAGTTTATAAACAAATCCTTAATTCTTCTGAATACGGATTGGATATTGAGGTCAAGTCTTTTGACTTTACTAAGATTGCTGAAAAACGTGATAAAACTGTTGAAAAGATTCGCAAATCCCTCGAACTTGCTGTTAAAAATGCAGGGGTAAATGTAATTTATGGAGAAGCATCTGTTTTAGACGATACAACAATTTTAGCCAATGGTGAGGAGTACAAAGCTGCAAATATTATATCTGCTGTTGGTGCAAAACCTCGTGAGTTGAAAGGACTAGAGTTTGACGGTGAGTTTATATTGAGTTCGGATGATGTTTTAAAACTTAGCGAACTTCCTAAATCCGTTTTAATTATCGGTTCAGGTGCAATTGGTATTGAATGGGCAAGAATATTTTCTAATTTCGGGGTGGAAGTTAGTATTGTTGAACTTGCAGAACATTTGATTCCGCTTGCGGATGTTGAAGTTTCAAAACGTATTGAGCGTATTTTTAAGCAGAAGAAAGTTAAATTTTATCTGAATGATTGTATAGAAAAAATTGAAAATAAGACTATTACTCTTAAATCAGGAGTTGTGGTTGAGCCTGATTTTATACTTTCAGCTGTGGGAAGAGTGCCTGAAAAACTTGATTTAGGGACTGCAATTGGTGATTCTGCGGGAGAAATCCAATTAGCGCATTATGCTATCTCTCAAGCGCAAAAACTGGCATGCGGAGTTGAGTACAGAAAGGATTTGATTCCGTCTGTTATTTACGGAGAGCCTGAAATTGCGTGGGTTGGGCTTCGTGAACAGGATTGTGATGAAACCTGTGAAAAACTTATGCTCCCGATTACGGCTCTTGGTAAGTCCTGGTGTGATGATGCGACGGACGGGTTTATTAAATTAATAGTTAAGGATAAACAAATCGTCGGTGCACATATTGTATCAAAAGAGGCTTCAGCTCTGATTCATGAAGTATTGATTGCTATGCAGAACGGAATCTCTGTTGACAGATTAAAGGAAGTTTGTTTTGCTCATCCTACATATTCGGAAGGAATTTTGGAGTTAATGCACAAACTCAATTAAACAGATGATATAATTTATTGGTCAATAGTCTATAATCGTAAAAAATAATATGGAGATTTAGACTATGTTTACCCATGAAACAATTGCCCCGATTTGTTATTATATTGCAGTGTTTTCGACAATACTTTTTGTTGTGAAAACCTTGATATTCTCAATATTTGGCGGGGATGCGGAAGTTGTATCCGATTTTACAACAGAATTTGAGTTTGAAACATCATTTGACTTCTTGTCAATTCAATCAATCTTAGCTTTCTTTATGGGCTTCGGATGGATTGGACTTGCAGGCCTGACTCAGTGGAATTTGAGACTCATTCCTGCAATGGCTGCTGCTGTTGCATTCGGGCTTGTGCTGATGTTCGGCTCTGCTTATTTGATGTTTCTTGTCAAAAAATTGAATAAGAGAGTTGTTAAGAACTATGCAGCCTGTGTAGGTTCTGCGGCTAAAGCTTATACTGCTTTTCATCCTTCTGGTGAAGGGCAGATTGAAGTTGAAGTTAACGGAAGGCTTTCTATAGAAAAAGCTCTTAATACGACTGAAAATGAGATTGAAGCTTTTTCACAGGTAGAAATCATTGATTATAAAGATAATATATTTCACATAAAATAGGAGAAAATTATGTACGACACTTATGGTTACGCTGCAAGTAATGCAGATCCGTCAATCTTCGGTTTTATTATAATTCCGTTGATTATTTTGATTGCTGTTGGTGTGTTTATTGCACGTCAATACAAACGCTGTCCTTCAAACAAAATTATCGTAGTTTACGGTAAAACAGGCGGTGAACAAACTGCTAAATGTGTTCACGGCGGCGGTGTATTTGTTATTCCGCTTATTCAGGACTACGGAGTTCTTTCTTTAGAACCTATGACAACTGATATTGACTTGAAAGGTGCTCTTTCAAAAGGTAATATCCGTGTTGCTGTTCCTTCAACATTTACGTTTGGTATTTCTACTCACGAAGGTATTATGCTGAATGCGGCTGAAAGACTTTTAGGTTTGAGCAAATCTGAAATCATTATTCAGGCAAGCGATATTATTCTTGGTCAATTACGTCTTGCAATCGCAACATTGACTATTGAAGAAATCAACCAGGATAGAGAAAAATTCTTGGAACAGATTAACGCAAACGTAAATACAGAGCTTAATAAAATCGGGCTTGAAATTATCAACGTAAACATTAAGGATATTACGGATGAATCAGGCTATATCGATGCAATCGGTAAAAAAGCGGCAGCAGAAGCTATCAACAAAGCAAAAGTTGAAGTTGCTCAACAAGAAAAACTTGGTGCTGTCGGCGAAGCAATGGCTAATAAAGATAAAGAAGTTCAGGTTGCAGAACAAACAGCTCAAACTTCAATCGGTAGAACCAATGCAGAAAAAGAACAGCGTATTCAGACTGCTAATTTGGAAGCTCAGGCTGTTGAGGGTGAAAACATTTCAAAAGCTAATATTGCTGAATACAACGCAACTCTTGCAGTAAAACAGGCAGACTCATTCAGAGAAGGTGAAGTTGCAAAAGCTAATGCACAGCGTGACGTTTTACTTGCTCAAAAAGAACAGGAAGAAGCAAAACTTAAGAAAGAAGAACTTGCAAGACAAGAAGTTGAAAAACTTAAAATACAGGTTCAGGCAGATGCGGAAGCAGAAAGACTTAAACGTATTGCGGAAGGTCAGGCAGAAGCTATTAAGGCTAAATATTTCGCAGAAGCAGAAGGTGTTAGAGCTGTATTGGAAGCAAAAGCTAAAGGTTATGAAGATTTGGTTAAAATCAGCAATAACAGACCTGAAATCGCTACAAGCTTCTTGATGATTGAAAAACTTGATGCTCTTGTTGCTAAACAGGTTGAAGCTATTAAGAATATCAAATTTGATAAAATCACTGTTTGGGATGGCGGAGCAGGTTCTCCAAACGGTTCAACAACAATGAATTTTATGAAAGATTTGATTAAATCACTCCCTGCAATGCACGATTTAGCAGCACAGGCAGGAATCGAATTACCGCAGATATTGGGTAAGGTTGATTCGGGTGTAGAAACTAAACCAGAAATAGTTGAAGAATAACTTTAAAGGGCGGGATTTTTAATCCCGCCTTTTTTTTGTGCAAAAAAAAACCTTTCTGGAAGAAAGGTTTGGAATCTTTTTCGTTAATTCCTCATGTGTAGAAGGTTAGTGTGTAGGTTGTATGAAAGGTTGTGTTATGTGCGGGGGTAAATATTTATTTCTTATATATTAATAAAGTGTTTTAGATATATAAAATTGCGCGAATTAGTATATATTGTTACAAACCTTAACATTCAACTCCCTCTCCTTGAGGAGAGGGTTGGGGTGAGGTGTCAACCAATATGCGCATTGACTATGCTACAATATAAATATGAGAATATGCTTTATACCGATAGATAACCGACCTGTGTGTTATACATTGCCGAAAGATATTGCGGCTATTGATGGGACTATTGAGCTTTTGCTTCCACCTCGTGAGTATTTGGGTGATTTGACAAAATCTGCAAGAGTTGACGAGATTTTGGACTGGATGAAGACATTGCCTGAATGTGATGCAATGGTGCTTTCTCTTGATACACTTGCTTATGGCGGGTTAATTCCTTCTCGCCGTTCTCCTGACAGTTTAGATGAAATTAAGGTACGTTTGAATCAATTAAAACCTCTTTTAGATGGGAAAAAGGTTTATGCTTTTTCAAGTATAATGCGTATTTCAAACAATAATTATAATGAAGAAGAAAAGGAATACTGGTCTGAGTGGGGTGAAAAAATCTTTGCTTATTCGTTTAACGGCGGAGGAGAAACCGATGTCCCGCAGGAGATTTTAGACGACTACCTTGCAACCCGCCGTCGAAATTTTGAAATCAACAAATCTTACCTCAACTGGGATTTTGAAACCCTTATATTTTCAAAAGATGATTGTGCAGAGCGCGGTTTCAATGTCAATGAAGCTCGCGAACTTGAAAAACTGGGCGGAAAAACAAAAACCGGGGCTGATGAAATCCCTTTAACATTACTTGCGCGTGCAATTGAAAAAGAAATTAAAGTTTTTGTTGAGTTTACAGAGCCTGAACATAAAGACAAAATATCTAATTATGAAGATGTTTCGATTGAAAAATCTGTTGAAGGTCAACTTGAACTTGGCGGATTTACAAGAGTTTTTGATAAAGACGAAGCCGACTTAATCCTTATTGTAAACAACTTTGTTGACAAACAAGGTGAATACGTTATGGGGTGGGAAACACAACCTCATAATAAAATATTTACACCACCTTCAAAGCCATACGCAATTGCTGATGTTCGTTATGCAAACGGAGCAGATAATGATTTTGTGGAACAACTTTTGCCGCAACTTGATGAGTGTTTCTATGGTTACGCAGGTTGGAATACATCTGCAAACACATTAGGGACAGTCCTTGCCACTGTAAAAGTAAAATTCCGAGCTTCGCAATACAACCAAGAAGCATTCAAAAGACTCCAAACAATTCGTTTTCTTGATGACTGGGCTTATCAGGCAAATCTCCGCGTAAATGGGCAAACCCCACCGCTTGAAGATTTGATGAAGTCTTATGAAGAAAAATTATGTGTTAAAAATCTTAAATACACCTATCCTTGGAGAAGGAGTTTTGAGGTCGAAATCCTAATATAATTAGTTTACATCTTTGTAAAATTTTGGATAATTTGCATAGTTTTCACTCAGCCAATTTCGCACTTTTGTATTTAGTAAATCAGGATTATTGTTAAAGTCTTCTATATTTTGTCCGTAAACAGGATAAGACGTAAATGTTGTGTCTTTGTTTTCTTTTTCTTCCGCAACAATTTGAGCTGTTATTTGTAATGCCTGACTTTCACAGTAAAATTCTTCTTCCTGAGAATCAGTTCCGCTGTTATATGCACAATGCAGAGCCTCATGAATCATTAATCTCATAAGTTCCGCATCAGAATTAGAAACATATTGGCTGTCTAAATTTAAAAGTACCTGCCCGCTTTTAGGGTCAAATCTTCCTGCACCTTGCGGATAATACTCAAATCCTATTTTGAAATTAATTATATCTAAAAGTTCTTGACCTTTGACTATTTTTCCGTTTGGACCTTTAAATTCTCTGCCTTTTAATGACTGATTTAATTTCTCACGTACATTATTAATTTTTGTTTGCAGCTCATCCAGTGAAAACTGTTTCGGCTGTATTGATGCTACTTGTAAAAGCATTGCTTTTATTGCTGCTTTGTCGTTTGGAATTTCAACACCCGCAGGCGGATTCAGGACGGCATCGCTATTAAGGAATTCTATAACTTTTTCTTTATTTACTCCTTGAGGTAATTCTATTTTTCCAGAATTAATATCGTTGATTAATTCGTTTCTTGCTTCAAGAATCATTTGTTTAGTAGGTTCGGATAATTCACCTGTTTGAGCGGGAGAGTCGGTTTTTGTCGTTTCTTTAAGCCCTGTGCTTTCCAACCATTCGTCAATAGCCCCGTTTTTGGAATATTCGCTGCATGTTTTACCGTCCAATTCGCCGTCAGGACAGATTTTAACAGTCATTTCCATTGCATTACGGGCGATGTCTTCTGTAATTTGGGTAGTGTTACCTAATATTTTTTGTGTTTCAATTAGCAGGCTCCTTACGTAGTCTGCTGTAGAAATTTCGTCTGAACTACTCGTGTCAGCTGCTCCATAAGCTTTAATCAAAGCTTCTCTAAAGCCTGATGGGACTTCCCCGAGCTGATTATTTTTTAGAGCATTTGTTATGGTTGAAAAAGCTTTGGCAAGAGATGTTGATTTTTGAATTGTAGGATTGCTATCCGTCGTTTCGTTTTTTATATCAACACACGCTTCCGGTTTGCCCATTAAACGGCAGATTCTGTTCCAAATATTGTCATCAAGGGTTATTGTACCTGAATTTACAACAAAGTTGGATTTTGAACTTCCCGAAATATCATGTCCGTAGTTTTGTCCGAAGATTTTACCGTCGCTTCTGTTTTGAGCTTCGACCAGACCAATAACCTGCTCCCATACATTCTTTGATATACGGGTGCCTTGCAGGTTTAGTTTTTCTGCAATTGCTTGTGATACTCCTTGTGACGATTTAATATTAATCTCCATGTTTATTTATAACGGCATAAAGTCAAAAATCTTTAATAATAGTTACATATCTTAATAAACTTTGTGCTACAATTTTTTTATGATTAAACCTGAATTATTAATGCCTGCGGGCAATGTGGAAAAACTTAAATATGCGATTAAATACGGCGCAGATGCTGTATATCTGGGCGTTGTGGATTTTAGCTTAAGGGCTATGAGAAAGGGTGAGTTAATTACTCTGGAAAACCTTAAGGAAGCAATTGATACGGCGCATGAGATGGGTGCAAAAGCTTATTTGACCCTCAATATTTTTGCATTTAATAACGATATTAAACTGCTTGAAGCAGCTATGGAAAAGATTACGCAAACATCTCCTGACGCTTTGATTATATCTGATGTTGGGATTATGAGATTAGCGCAGAAATATATGCCGAAAACAGATATTCACGTATCAACTCAGGCTAATATTCTTAATTACGAAGCAGTTCGTTTCTGGCAGGATATGGGCGCTACACGTGCCATATTAGCGCGCGAGCTTCCTATAAAAGATGTTGCGGAAATTAAACAAAAAGTGCCTGATATGGAACTGGAATGCTTTATCCACGGTGCTCAGTGCGTATCATTCTCAGGACGTTGTCTTTTGAGTGATTATATGACAAACGGAGAACGCAAAGCTAATTCAGGCAACTGTTCTCAGCCTTGCCGCTGGAGCTATAAACTACTTGAAGAAACCCGCCCCGGAGAGTATCAGGAAATCGTTCAGGATGAAAGAGGAACTCATATTCTTTCAACAAAAGACTTGTGTCTGGTTAAACATTTGAAAGATATGATTGATGCAGGTATTGACTCCTTTAAGGTTGAAGGCAGAACTAAGAGCCTTTATTATGTTTCGGCAGTTGCAAAAGCTTATAGAGAAGCTATTGACACAGTTATTCAAAATCCGAATGCTGATATGCAGCCTTATTTTGAAGAACTGTTAAAGGTTGGAAACCGCGGTTACACAACAGGTTTTTATTTAGGCGAAGGCTATCCGAAAGACGGGTATAGTTATGATATTTCAAAAGGATTAGCAGGTGCGGATTTTCTTTGTGAGATATGCGAGAAAGACGAAGATTGGTATCGAATCAAGATTAAGAATAAATTCTTTAAAAATGAAGATATCGAAATAATTTCACCTTCTGAAAAATTCATTACTCAAGTAACCGAAATCAAGACCTTGAAGGGCGAAGAATTAGAACTTGCAAATACAAATGATGATTTGTGGGTAAAATTTGCTAAAGCGCCTGTTGAATATCAGTATGCAATGGCTCGCACAATAGGTATCAAAGGCGGAGTGAACGAAGTCCAGCAGTGTGCTTGTTCGTAACTTAACGAGGACTCCCTCGCCTCTTGCGGGAGAGGGTTGGGGTGAGGGGTAAAATGAGGGGAAATAAAAATGTTTCTAAAACCGGATTATAATTTAAACAATGTATATGAAATAAATTTTGAAGAGTTGAAACAACAAGGCATCAAATGTATTATGTTTGACCTTGATTCCACTGTTATGGTTTCTAAGGCTGCAAATTTTTTACCTGAAACAGTTGAATGGTTCAATACTTTTATAAAGGATTTTGAAGTTGCTATTATTTCAAACAATAATAGCGAAACTTATATTGAAAACGCATCGAAACTGGCTCCTTGCAGGGTTATAGGAAAAGCAGCCAAACCTAATCCAAAAGTTATGGCGCAGTATCTTGAAGAAGTCGGAATTTCTCCTGAAAATGCGGTTATGGTTGGAGATAGACCATTGACAGATATTCTTGCAGGCAAAAAGCTTGGCTGTAAGACAATTTTAGTTGGTTCAATTAACCCGAAAGAGAATTTGCCGACAAAATTTGTGAGAGCTTTAGAGAGAAGCACTATCAGAAAATAGCTACAAATTTTTTATGAATTTATTTATTTCAGGAAAATTAAAAAATTCAGTTGGGGTTATATTTAATGCTGCGCAGATTTTTACTATTGTAAATATTCGCGGTTCTTTCATGTTTCGTTCAATTTCACTTAAACCGCCCTTTGAAATACCACTTTGATAGGCAAGTTGCTCTAAGGTTAGTTTTTGTTCTTTTCTAAGTGTAAGAATTCTGTTACATATTAAGTTATTGAACTCTTGATTTGTCATATATTATATTAACTTCATTATTGTGAACTAATAATCTGATAGTAGACTAATTAACTTGTCGAGTAGTTCATAGTTATGAAATTAATTTTTATAATTTGTCAATAAAAATATCTATTTCTTCAAAATCAAAGAATTGATTGATTGTTATACCTAGCCCGCTGCAAACTTTTGCGATTGTAAAAGGAGATGGTAATTTTTTTATTTTTTCAATTTCGCTTAGTCCACCTTTTGAAATTCCACTTTGATATGCAAGTTGTTCGATGGTAAGATTTCTCTCTTCGCGTAGCTGAGAAATTCTATTGCAGATTAATTTTTTAAATAAATCTCTTTCCATTATTTACAACTCTTCATATATGTGAACTTTTCAATGATATATGTTATTCTTAGAGTAGTAGTTCATGATGGTGAACTTGAAAATTAAGGAGGTATATTTGCTTTTTGTAAAATTAGATGAAGAATTTTCTGATTTTAAGTCTTCTTTGTCAGAGACGATTTTGTTACTACAAAATGTAATAAATTTTTCAGATGCAGTATTATATGAAAACAGAAAATTCTATGGCATAAATATTAATTCTAAGCGTGAATTAGAAAATAGTTTATATTATGCAGAAATAATTGATAGTTTATTAAATAAAATTCAGCAAGTTTCAGATACTTTAGTTTTTACTTCAGACTATTTAAAAGATAGACCGGAATTATCAGAAGCAAACGTGAAACTAAACAATCTCATAACATTCCCTATTCAAAATTTTGATGATATCTGTGTTGATTTGAATGAAAATATTGGAGATATTTTTAAAAGCAAAGATGACGATACTAGTGAATAATATTATTTACCCCTACTTGCTTTTAACACTGTACATGATAACATGGTGTTCATAAGGAGAAATACAATTATGAAAAATTATGAATTACTAGTAGTTTTCAAACCTAGTCTTGATTCAGAAGAATTAGACAAGGCTGTTGAAAAAATTTCAGAAGAAATCAAGTCATATAACGGTTCTGTTTCATCTGTAGATAAAATGGGTCGTAAAAAATTGGCTTATGATGTACAAGGTTACAGAGACGGATTCTTTACAAATATGATTCTTTCTACACCTGCTGAATCAATCGTTGAGTTCAAAAGAAACCTTAAACTTAATGACAATGTTTTGAGATTTATGTTTATGGAAGTTTCTAAAAAAGCTCAAGCAGTTTAGGGGGTAAATGTATTGGCTACTTGGTCAATACTACAAATCACAAGTAAGGAAGTAAAGTAAAAATGGCATTAGCAAAAGCAGTTGTAACAGGCTCTGTATTCAGAGCTCCTGAAAAAAGATTCACACAGAACAATGTTCCTGTTTCTTCATTTGTTCTAAATATTGGTGAACGTGAAGAAATGTTGTTAAGAGTTATTGCTCGCAGAGCAGCTCTTGACGAAGTCGTCTCAGCTATTTCAAAAGATGACAGAGTTCTTGTGGAAGGCAGACTTCAGATTACAACTGTTAAAAATGACAGCGGTGCTGAAAGAAGAATCTTCGAAATTGATGCTAACACAATTGAAATGATGGGTGCAGGTGCTCCTGTAGCAGCTTCATCATCTTCTTCAAATGCGGATATAGTTAAATTTTCACAAGATGAATTCGCTGATGAACTAATTGGCGAAGATGAAATTCCTTTTTAAACAAGGGGTGGCTCAAAGGTTGAGCCTAAAAGTTTAATTTATACTTCCGGTTCCGCCGTCTGGTCGAATCTACAGGTGGGTTCAAGCTGGTAGAAATAAAAGGTTTTGCAGGGTCGAAAATGCAGAGCCTCAACCCGTGGATGTCTTGTTCAAGAGGCATACGGACGTGGTTAAATAAAAGTCGGTAGTTATGTGGAATGTATGCCGACCAAATGTTGAAAAAGCTAGAAAGGCAATAAAACAATGGCAAAACAAGATATGAACGATAGAAAAAAACGTAAGACTTGCTCATTCTGTGCAGATCACGTTGACCATATCGATTACAAAGATGCAGCTAAGTTGAAAAGATACTTAACTGAAGCAGGAAAAATTATTCCAAGACGTGTTACAGGAAACTGTGCTGAACACCAGAGAATGATTGCTAAAGCTATCAAAAGAGCTAGAGAAGCTGCTATCATCAATTACGTATTTGATTAATTATTTTCAGAACGGCAAGGGTTTACCCTTGCCGTTTTGTGCTTAAAAAAGGATGAACTTATGGATAACAAAATTACAATCAGATCAGACAGACAAGACGATTATACTTTCCAATACAAAGGAGAAGACGTAACTTTAAGAGCAGGAAGCATTATCAGTATTGCTGACGGGCTTGCAGAAGTAGTTTTTCCTACTTGTAAAATGAAGATTGTTAAAAACCTGATTGTCATTAAAGATTAGTTAAGTTTTTTTACGCGGGACGGTTTTCAAAACCGTCCCGCGTTTTTTCATGTTACAATCAAACAATGAACACAAAATACTGGACAGCTTTTTCTTCTATCGAACAGCTTGACGCAGCTTTTATAAGACGTCTTTATAACTATTTTGGCGATATAGAAACAGCTTTTAACTCAAACCTTTCGGATCTGAAACAAATTGAAGGCTTGAGTATAAGACGAGCAGAAAACTTTATTGAAAAGAAAAAAGGGGTAAATCCGGATAAAACTCTTGAGGATGTTTTATCCCGCGGAATAAAGATTTTGACTTATGAGGATGACAGATATCCTTATATGCTGAGGCAAATTTCTGATGCTCCGATGACATTGTTTTATAAAGGTGATTTGTTCAGCTGTAATCTTGATAAGACGGTAGCTTTTGTAGGTTCAAGAAAAGCGAGTTTTGCAGGTAAAGATTCTGTTAAGAAAATTATTTCTGATTTATCAAATACGGATATTTGTATTGTATCAGGTCTTGCAGCGGGAATTGATGCTGTTTCGCATCAGGCGGCGATTGAGAATAATCTTAAAACAATCGGAGTTATTGCAAGCGGGTTTGATTTTACTTATCCAAGCGGGAATAAGTGGCTTTATGAGAAAATTGAAGACGGCAATGGTGCTGTTGTGAGTGAATATTATCCGACATTCGAACCTATAAAATTCAGATTTCCGCAGCGAAACAGAATTGTAACTGGTTTGTCTTACGGCACGGTTGTTGCGGAAGCTGCACTCAAGAGCGGAGCTTTAATCAGTGCTAATTTAACTCTGGAGCAAGGTCGTGAGCTTATGTGTGTTCCGGGAGCAATTAATAATGTTAATACGGAAGGTATTTATAAACTTTTAAAAGACGGCGCAACCATGGTTACAAAGGGAGAGGATATTCTTAATGCATTAGGCTGGGAAGTCCAAATACAACCAAAACAAGAACAACTTATGAATGAAACCCAAAAAATTATTTTTGATATAATAGGAGTTGAGCCGAAAGGGTTTGATGAGATACTAGCCGCAACGCAAATGGATACGGAGAAGCTTTTAATCTGTTTGACAGAAATGGAATTAAGCGGTTTAATAGAGCAATCAGAGGGAGATAGGTATACAAGAGCATGACAGTAGCAGAGAAAAAATCCAAAAAAGAAAAAGCACTCGTAATAGTCGAGTCTCCTGCTAAATCGAAAACCATTAAGAAAATCTTAGGTGATGGTTTTCAGATTGAAGCGAGTTTCGGGCATATTAGAAATTTGCCTCTAAAAGACCCTAAAACGGATAATCTTGGCTTTGATGTAAACAATAATTTTGAACCGAAGTTTGAAATTATTCAAGGCAAGCAAAAAGTTGTAACTAAATTAAATGATTTAGCTAAACATAGTGACAAAATCTATCTCGCAGCCGACCCTGACCGCGAGGGAGAAGCTATTGCGTGGCACGTAAGACAAGTTCTTAAGGTGCCTGATGATAAGATTTATCGTATTGTGTTTAACGAAATTACACCGAAAGCGGTTAAGCATTCTGTTGAGAACCCGCGTCCTATTGATATGGATATGGTTCAGGCGCAGCAGACAAGACAGATTTTGGATAAACTTGTAGGTTTCAAATTATCGCCTGTTTTATGGAAACAGATTGGTAACAGAAACCTTTCTGCGGGAAGGGTTCAATCTGTAGCTCTTCGTATGATTTGCGAAAGAGAAGAAGAGATAGAAGCATTTGTTCCACAGGAATACTGGTCAATCCATGCTATATTGGCTAAGGGTGATAAATCTTTTGAAGCAGAACTTTCTAAAATCAAGGGTAAAGCTGTTGATAAGAATATTCCGAATGCGGAAGAAGCTCAAAAGATTGTTGATTTTCTAAAGAATTATCCTGAAGATTTTGATGTAACCAAGGTTACTAAAAAGACAACCAAACGTAAACCTACTGCACCGTTTATCACATCAACCTTACAGCGTGCAGCGAGTTCAAAACTCGGGTTCGGAGTTCAAAAAACAATGCAGGTTGCGCAGAAACTTTATGAAGGTATGGAAATTGACGGTAACCCTGTCGGTTTGATTACCTATATGAGAACAGACTCAGTTCGTGTTTCTGACGATGCTCAAGCTATGGCGAAGGACTTTATTACTGCTAACTACGGTGAAAAATACTATCCTTCTACAGCTAATAACTATGTAAAAGGCAAGCAAAATGTTCAGGATGCTCATGAAGCTATCAGACCTTCTTATCCTGATAAAACACCTGAAAGTATTAAACAATATTTGGATAACGACCAATACAAGCTATATAAACTTATTTGGGAAAAATTCATGTCATCCCAGATGGCACCTGCGGATGTTGCAAATAAAACTGTTGAGATTACGGCAGGAGATTATACTTTAAGAGCAGGTACAAGCAAAGTTATGTTTGACGGTTTCTTGAAGGTTTATAACGATGCTGATGAAGAAGAGCAGGAAGCAGAAGCAAAGATTCCTGATTTGGAACAGGGAGATAAGGTTAAGTGTCAGAAGGTTGAACCTAAGCAGCATTTTACACAGCCGCCTCCAAGATATAATGAAGCATCTCTTGTTAAAGCTTTGGAAGAACACGGAATCGGTCGTCCGTCTACTTATGCAACGATTATTACTGTTATTCAGACCCGAAAGTATGTTGAGAAACGTGATAAGGCTTTGCATCCTACATTGTTGGGAAGAACAGTATGTAAACAGCTTGTGAGCCAGTTCGCGGATATTATGGATTACAAATTCACGGCAGGCATGGAAGCAAAACTCGACCAGATTGCGGAAAAGAAATTAATTTGGAATGTAGTTCTAAAAGACTTCTATACTCCGTTTATGGAAGAAGTTAATGCGGTTATGAAGACAGCTGAGAGGGTTGTTATAGAAAGTGATAAACTTTGTCCGAACTGCGGTAAGAAAATGCTTGTGAGAACAAGTCGTACCGGTAATCAGTTTTTGGGATGTTCAGGTTATCCTGAGTGTAAAACGACCATTTCTATTAATTACTTGAACGAATTGGATTCTGATAATGAATCAGGAGAAAACCAACCCAAGGTAGTAGAAGAAAAATGCGAAAAATGTCAGGGTGATATGGTCATGAAAACAGGCCCGTATGGAAAATATCTTGAATGCGTAGAATGCAAAAACCGCAAAAAATATATTCGCTCAACGGGTGTAAAATGCCCTAAGTGCGGAGAAGGTGAGATTATTGAAAAGAAATCAAAATCAGGTAAGATTTTCTTTGGATGTAATAAATACCCTGATTGTTCTTTTGCACTCTGGGATGAGCCTACAGGTGACAAATGTCCTGAATGCGGTGAGCTGCTTGTAAAACGCATTACTAAAAACGGCACATTTGAAAGCTGTTCAAGCAGAACTTGTTCTTACAAAAAACAACTTGAAACAACGGAAGAAGCTTAGGCTATAGAAGTCTTATCAAGATTTTCAACAGCTTCTTTGATATAGTAGCTTCTGAATGTATTCAATTGACTTCTTGTTTTGTCGTCCATTGTTTGTGCAGCCGCAAGAGCACTTGAGCTGTGGGTGATTTTATGGAAGTTTAACACCTGTTCGGAGTTACTTGCTGCTTCAAATTGTGCAAGAGCCCATTTTCTTGTAGAACTGCTAGCAAAACTTGAGTTAAGAGAATCAATCGCGAGGTCTAATGTATTAAGATTGTTGTCTTTTGCATATTGTTTAACGGCTTTGACTCCGCCTTTGATTGCATTGTCACGACTTACAGCTCCTGTAGTTGTTGTTTCAACTGGGGTTTCTTCTTCTGCTGTTGTTTCTGTGTTTGAAACTCTTTCTTGAACAGATGCGGTTCTATTTGTTCTATCAGTTCTAATTTCTGAGTTTGCAGTTGCTGTGTGTGTTTCAGGAGCAGGGTTTTCGCTCTGTGCAGCTTGAACTCTTTGTTCGTCATTTTGAGATGACTGCATTGTTGTTTGTTGAGCTCTAATTTTTGCATCTGCATTATTTTGAGTTTGTGCTTTGTTATTTTGTTGTTGTTGAGTTGCATTGGAAGGTTTGTTTGCTGATGCAGCAACAGGATTATTTGCAGCTGCTGTATTTGTTATAGCAGCAGTGTAATTACCGTTTGTTGCATTGTCTACTTTTTGTGTAAACTGTTGGGTTGTGATCGGTAATGAGTCCTGATGTGATTCTACGTATGCGGAAGCTGCTTGATAAACTCTTTGTTGAATACCTAATTCTGCGGTATCAGTATCAATTTTTCCTAGAACATTGTCAGGATTTGCACAATTAACACTACAGCTTGTACCGACTATAGAACCTGCATAATGTGAATATCTTACGCTGTCATAGTAGAGTTGTTCTTCTTCGGTAAGAGTTTCGCCATTTTGAAGTTTTGCTTCCAATGATTTAATATAAGATTTAGTTTCTTCTAAAGCTGCGATTGAATCTTCTTCTGACATGTATTGGAATGCTGTTTTAGCAATTTCAACATTGTCTTCTTCGCTGGTGCGTTGTCCTAATGCATCTGCTTTACAGCTTGCTTCTATGCAAGCTTTGCTGATTCCTCTTGCAACAGCCATTTGAGCTGTTTGGTTATTCATGCAGCTTGTAATACCTAATTTTGCAGCAGTATTTCTTTTGCTGGCTTCTAATTCAGAAATTGCAGCCATCAAAAATCCTTTTTGCTCCGGATCTTCGGTATCTTTTAATAAGTCCCCGAATGTTTTGAATGCATCTATATAAGCTTCTTCAATTTTTTCTTTATCTCCGCTTGCAACAGCATCAGATATTAAGGTTTTGAAATATGCTTTGACGTTAGCTTCGTTAACTTCATCATAACCTGCTTTTTTTAATTTTTCAGCCACATTTTTGTTGCTTCTGAATAAGTTGCCCCAGAAACCTCTTCCAGTAACTGAATCGATATATTTATCGTTTGCATTTTTAGCAATTTCTTTGAGGTTTTCTTCACCGCTGTTTGATTTCCAGAATGTCCATTGACGATTGCTTAGCGTTTTCTTCAAAGCTTCCATAAACGGAGCTAAATCATCTTTTGTTTTAGTTGCAAGTTCTTCTGATGAGAAACCTGTTATTGATTCAAGGAAGTTGTATTTTTTAGCTTCTTCCATGTCGATATCGTATTTAACACAAATTTCTTCAATAAGTTTATAAGCTGCATCTCTTGTTTTTGATTTGTCTTTAATTTCTACCGTATCTTCGTTTTTTTGTGCCTCTTGAGTTTCCTTACTTACCATTGGCACAGTTTCTTTTGTTTTTTGAGCTGTTGAAACAGCAGTCGTGCTTTGAGGTGCCACAAACTCCTTAACGGTTGTGGTTACTGTATCTATTGCTTTGTTTATCCAATTCATTAAGCCCATAGAAATATCCTCTAAACTAATAAAGTTTTATTTCGTTTAAAAATTGACTTTTTTGTTAAGAAATGTTACTTAGAATGTGTATAAAAAATTTTTTTGTACAATGGAATAAAATGAATATTTATGATACAATTCAGTTATACACTTTGGAGTGGATAGTTGCAGAGTCTGTTTAAAATATATAAAAATTTTATAATATTGGCTTTTGTGTTGGGAATGACAAGCATTCCTGCCTCTTTTGCTGCTGATGATATGACTGATAAAGAGATGATGGAAGCTCCTTTGGAAGAAGAGCATGCTTTTGAAACAAATACTGCTTACATCAATGATATCGAGATTCTTGGGGCAAATATTATTAAGCCCGAATTTATCTTGAAAAAAATGTCTCTGCAAAAAGGTGATTTGTATGATAAAGACTTAATGCAGCAGGATTTGAAGACTATTTATAAACTCGGTTATTTTACCGAAAGAATGAAGGCAATCCCTGTTAAAAACTCTAACGGTACAATTTCTTTGAAAATTATTCTTGAAGAAAATGTTCCTGTAACGGATTTTACTATTGAAGGTAATACTGTTGTGTCTTCTGATGAGTTGATGCGTTATTTGCTTCCTTTAAAAGGCAAACCCCAGAATATAACAGACATTAATGCTGCAATGGAAAAAATTAACGCATGCTACTATTCTAAGGGATATATTTTATCAAAGATTGATTCTATCTATGATGACCCTGATGGAACTTTGAATCTTAGTATTACAGAAGGAAAAATCAACAAAATTCTGATTTCGGGTAATGAAAAAACAAAAGAATATGTTGTTGAACGTAATATCATGACTGAGCCTGATACTGTTTATAACGAAAATATTATTAAACAGGATTTAGTAAGATTGTATTCAACTCAGGCATTTAAAGATGTTAACCGTACAATCGAAGTTTCTCAGGATGCTCCGGATAAATTTGATATTACAATTGAATTAAAAGAACAAAGAACGGCTGCTATTTCATTAGGTGGCGGTTTGGATTCTGCTACGGGTGCTTTTGGTTCGGTAGGTATTTCCGATAACAACTTCCGAGGCATGAACCAGAGAGTTTCATTGACGGGATTGGTCGGCTCCGGTATTTTAATGAGTGACTCTTCTATTAAATCTCACATGAACTATCAGGCTGAATTGAGTTTCTTTGAACCTCATTTTCTTAACGCAGACAATTCTTTGATGAGTAAAATCTACTATAGAGATTTGGGAAGTTATCAGATTCCGCTTGCAATTGAGCGCAGAATCGGTATTGAAAGTACTGTTGCGCATAGAATGAGAATCAATCCTCACTTGTCAACCACCTTCACTACAGGGATTGAGCATATTCATCTTTCAGAAGGTGATGCTAATAACATAACAAATCTTTATAATAAATACGGATTAAATATCTCAGACAGGGCTAAACAGCTTGAGGGCGGTTTGTTCTTAAGACTTGCACCGGGTATTGCTTACGATTCAAGAGACTCAGCGGTTAATCCTCGTAATGGTTCTCTTGTTTCAGCAAGATTTGAAGAAGCATTCGGGCTTGACGGTTTTGGCAAAACAAACGGCAGATTGTTAGGTATGGCTAAAAGATATGTTCCTGTAGGTAAAAAATCTTCATTGACATTTACAGGCCGCGGCGGTTTGAAGGTGCACGGCGACAATATGCCTGAAATTATGGCATACAGATTGGGCGGCCCTTATACTGTCAGAGGTTACAAAGTTAATGGTGTAGGTACAGGTACTTCATTTATTATGGGTTCTGCCGAATTGGCTACTCCGCTTCCTTTTGTTGACAGATTCAAGGTTAATTTCTTGCATAATTTGAGAATGACATTCTGGGTTGATGCAGGTAAGGTATTTAATCCTACAATTTCAAGTACTTTGTATGAAAGACCAATTCACGCTATCACTGCCGGTGTTGGTTTGAAGATTACAATCCCGGGTGTAGGCCCTTTATCAATCGACTACGGCTTCCCGCTTACAAATCCAGGTCCGAACGGTTCGCGTAACGGCTACTTCACCTTCGGTGCCGGTGACATGATGTACTAGGTAGGGAGGAGTAAATATATTCCGGTTTGTATTAGGACTACAGATTTAAAGTTAATTAAAATATAGGAGGTTTATATTATGAGAAATTTAAAACTTGCTTTAACAGCACTTGCTATCATAGCTGTGACAGGTTTGGCGAATGCTGCGGGTGTTGGTTATATTGATTACGCAAAAGTAATTGATAACTATGATTACGCTAAAAAAGCTACTAAAGAGGTTGATGCTAAAGGCTTGGAAATGCAGCAATATTTAGTAGATAAAGAGAAAGAATATAAGGCTCTTGATACACCTTTGAAGAAACAGTCTTTTGAAGAAAAAACTGCTGCTGAATTTAAGGCAAAAGAAGCTGCTTATGTGGCTTTGAAAACAAAACGCGAAAAAGAAGTTTATGACAAAATCAAAGATGCTGCAAAAGCTGTAATGGTTGAGCAGAAACTTGATGCAGTTATGGATCAAAGAGGTGTTTTTGTCGGCGGTCTTGATATTTCCGATATGGTAATCAATAAATTGAAAGGTGCAAAGTAATATATGAGAATAGTTGACCTTATTGAAAAGAAAAAACAGGGGCAGGTTTTAACTAAAGAAGAAATTAATTTTTTGATTGATTCTTTGATGGATGAAACTGCTCCTGATTACCAGATTTCAGCATGGTTGATGGCGGTTTATTTTAAAGGTTTGACAGAAGAAGAAACTGCATATTTAACCGAAGCTATGATTAAATCGGGTGAAGTTATTGATTTTGGAGACTTAACAGATTCTATAGTCGATAAACATTCAACCGGCGGTGTTGGTGATAAGGTCACTATTACTTTGATTCCGCTTCTTGCAGCTGCGGGAGTTCCTGTTGCAAAATTATCAGGCAAGGGGCTTGGGCACACAGGCGGAACAATTGATAAACTGGAATCAATTCCGAATTTTAATACAAAATTAACTATTGAAGAATTGATTGCTCAGGTTAAGAAAATTAATGTTGCTATTGCTTCTCAGACACAGAATTTAACTCCTGCTGACGGGAAATTATATGCGCTTCGCGATGTTACAGCGACTGTTGACAGTATGCCTTTGATTGCCTCTTCTGTCGTATCAAAGAAGATTGCCTCAGGAGCTAAGAATATTGTTCTTGATGTTAAATACGGTTCGGGTGCTTTTATGAAAACCCCTGAGGATGCTGTTGAGCTTTCCAAATTGATGGTTAATATCGGTAAGATTTTAAACAAATCAATTACTGCCGTTATTACATCGATGGAAGAACCTCTTGGAAGAGCTGTTGGAAATTCGCTTGAAATTATTGAATCAATTGAGTTCTTGAAGGGAAATATTACAGAAGGCGATGTTGCTGAATTAACTTATTCTTTTGCTTCAATCGCATTGGTTCAGCTGGGTATTTACCACGACAAAAATGCTGCTAAGGCTTATTTGAAAGAACTTGTTCATGAAGGTAAAGCGCTTGAAAAATTCAGGGAACTTATTGCTTCTCAGGGTGGAAATCCTGAAATCGTTGATAACTATGATTTGTTTGACCTTCCTGCGTATAAAGTGGAATGTGAAGCTAAAAAGAGCGGTTATGTTCATAATATTGATGCTTACAAAATTGCTTATGCTTGTAAAATTTTGGGTGCAGGTAGAGACAGAAAAACCGATCCTATAGATTACAGTGTAGGTGTATTTTTGAATAAAAAGAGCGGTGAAGGGGTAAATGAAGGTGATGTTTTGTATACAATCTATTCAAATGACCCTGAAAAAACTAAGATTGCTCAGAAATATTGTGACGAAGCGTTTGATATAGCGAAAGATAAACCGCTTCATAATAATATGATATATAAGATTATAAGAGCTGAAGAAGGCTAAAGGGGTAAATATAGATGTTAGGCAGTAAAAAAATGCAGTATATAATTAAGTCAGTTCCTACGGATGATAAGCAGGCGTTGGAAGATTTGCTTAATCAAATGTCTGATGAGGGTTGGGATTTATATACCATGCATGAAATTGAGACTGATAAGTCAATTGATTTCAACTGTATTTTTATGCGTGAAAAGCAGGAAGAAGATAAGACTGATTTGGATGATATTGTCAATATCACTAATTTCAAATATCGTATGGAAAAAATGCTTGCTGCTCCTACAAGCCCTTATGAATCCTGTAAAGAAATTCAGTTGAAGATTACTAATCAGAAGGAAAGAATCAGAAGAATCAAGTCTCAACTTGAGAGTGATAATTTATCTATAGATGATAAGAACAGATTAAATAATCAGATGTCTGATGAATTAAGACAGTTAGATGCTTTGAAACAAGCTCTTGTAAATGAGATTTCGCCTGACAGTATGTATTCTTCTATTAAGGAGGAAAAATTTACGGTTAACCTTTCGGAAGAAATTCTTGAGCTGGTTTCTTTGGATTACAGTGATAATCTTCTTGCGCAGACTGTAAAGGTTAGACAGGATTTGACCGATAGATTAGGTTATGTAATTCCGCATATTCATTTTCACAGCAGTGATGAACTAAATTCTAATGAGTTCAGTATAAAGATTCATGATGTGGAAGTTTTCCGTACAATGGTTTTCCCTGAACATGTTGTGTTTTATAAAGACGAAATAAAAGGGTATAAAGTTACCGAAGAAGATTTTGTTATAGCGGACGAAATTACGGGAAGAAAGCTTGTTTGGATTCCTCGCGACAGAGTTAGAGATTTCTGGGTAAGAGGGTTAAGTGCATCCGAATATATTGCAAAAGCGATTGAATATATTTCTATCAAAGAAGTTTCGGATATTATGGACTACAACGATGTCAACAAGTATGTTGAGATTGTTCTTGAGAAAAATTCTTTCTTGGTAGATAATATTATACCTGATTTTCTGACAGCTGCTGATTTGAAGTATCTTCTTACCTGCTTAATCAGAGAAAAAGTTTCAGTAAAGAATATTGTTTATTTATTTGAAAAGATTAATGACTATGCTAATGAACCTACAAAAGAAGATTTGTTAGATAAAGTCCGTCTTGCTTTTTCAAAACTTATTATAAAAGATTTGGTACAGGATGGTGAACTTAAGGTAATGGAGTTTTCTGATGAGACTGCTGAGATGGTTTCAGGATTCTTTGATGAGGATGAAGGTGAATCTATTATCAGAATTGATGCAGCAGATGTTCACAAAATCGCCGGTAATATAAATAAATTAGCAAAGTCTAAGAAACTGGATACGCCGATTCTTGCTGTGCCAATGGATTTAAGACACATGATTTTTGTTATATTGTCTGAATTTGTACCTAATATTATAGTATTAGCAAATGAAGAACTTGTATGTGACTACGATATTAAGTTTGTAGGAAAAGTTTAAAACGAATGGAATTTATTTTCATAATACTTGCAATTGCGTTAGGTGGTGTTAGAGGCTCTTCGCGTCGCTATAGGCGTAATCATAGGTTTTGGGGCGAGAGTGATATGTGGGATGATACGTATGACAATTTGCCTAACATCTTTCAAGATCCGCTTCTTACAGGTATTGTAGTATTTATTGTCATTGCTTTTTTGTTGAATCCTATTGCCGGCGTTGTTTTGATTCCGGTTGGAATTTTTGCTTACAGACAGTTACAAAAAAAACAAAAAGATCAGGGTGCTCAAAGAAGAAGAAAAGAAGCTTTATTGAGGGCGAGAGTATTTTTGCTTCCTTATAAAGATATTTGGAAAAATCTGACTCTTTCTAACAAATATTGTACTTTAAAACTAAAACTTGACGGGAAGACCATTGTCGGAACAGAGAAAAAGACTGATCCGTATTTACCGTATAGAACTTTTAGAGTAACGGCATCTCAAGTATTTGATAATAATGAGTTATGGAATCTGTTTTGCGTAAATTTTTCGCATAATAAGTCTTATGAAGGTCTTTTGGAAGATTGTAACAGGTTTCAGGTTTCAATTTATGAGGATATTATTACTCCGCAATTGCCGAAACCTGTTCAACCTACTGTGGTAAATGGAGAAACAGTTGCACAAATCGATATAAATAACTGCTCAGAGGCGGAACTTACAGCTCTTCCGGGAATTAGTATTGTTATCGCTAAAAAAATTATTAAAAAACGTGAAGAAATCGGCGGATTTAAAAATGTGGCGGATTTTTTGCTGTTTGTTAAGCTAAAACCTAATGTTTCTAAGCAGCTTGAACCTAAGGTGTGTGTCAATAAGATGAAAGGTTCATTGAAGATTCAGCGTAATAGTGAGCGTACTTTGGATTTATAAATGAAAAAAACAATATTTGTTTATATTTTTCTTGTTATATTTATGCTTCTCTTTCGCTCTGTTGGGTTTGAAGTTGCGTTTTATTTTTCTGCAATAATTACGGCTATAATTTTTTATTTTTATTATTTATTCACAGGTGCGTATACAAGTTCTCAAAGGCTCAATGAGATATTGCATGAAGCCGGTAAAATGCATACTGTTGAACAAAGACGCTATCTGGGTCCGGATGGTTTAGATTTGGAGAATTCTTTTTGTAGTGTGACAATAGATGCGAAGTCTAAAATTTGTTATATAATAGAAAAACCTTTCTTGCAGGCTGAAGGGTATAATACTTGCAAAATCAAAAATTCATATAAATCGCCTGATTTATGGGCTGCAATTATTGAAGTTTTTGAAGAAAGAACCAGATATGAAAACCTTATTCAACTTGCTTTGATGTTTGATGTTGATTACATAGAGACCTTTACAATGCATGAGCCTATAATACAAACAGTAGAAGAGAGTGAACCGCATATAGAAGCTAATCCGACAATGCCTGTTCTAAAAACGGATATACCGGAACCAACTCCTGAAAAAATAGACAAGGAGCCTGAAATCAGCTATAATGATGAACGTGAAGTAGACTTGTAGTTTTGAAGAGAGGTTTAAATGTTTCGGTTGTTGGCATCAATTCCGTGGCGTCTGAATTCTGGAGACAGACTTAAATATTACTATATCGTGGGTGGTCTCATTTTGTTGGGTTTGGCAAGGTTTGTTCCGGGGATGATTTTTCTTATTCTGTTGATTCCGTTAACCTATTTTATTATTGACAGAATATTCCGTAAAAGTTTTATGAAGGCTGAGGCTTTAACTCGTAGAAAAGAAGCGCTTAGACATGTTCAGAAATATCTGGCTCCATATAGTGATGTCTGGAAAAATTTAACTGTTTCCAATGATTATTGTTCTCTAAAACTTGGGCGGGATGGTGAAACTATTGTTGGTATAGAAAAACCATCCGAAGAGAGTGACTCTTACAGAATGTTTAGAGTTGTTAAATGTTATACTTTTGAATATCCTGAACTCTGGAATTTATTTTGTTCAAATTATAACGGCGAAAAAACGTATGACTGTTTACTGGATGATTGCAGATTGTATGCATTAGTGATTCAAGAGGAGTTAATTAATAAGTGCCGCTAGATAATAATGAAAGGTTTATATAATTTATGCAATTGCGGGTTTTCAATATATTAAAAAATACAAGAGTAGAAGGTCCGGGAAATCGTTATTGTATCTGGGTTCAGGGATGCTCACATCATTGCAAAGGCTGTCAGGCTGTGCATACTTGGTCTCATAAGGGCGGAACTCTTTTGGGGGTAAATGATATTATTGAAGATATTTCCCGTCAAAAAGATATTGAAGGTGTGACTTTTCTTGGCGGAGAACCTTTTGAACAGGCGGAAGCTCTGGGTGTAATAGCCGAATCTGTCAAAAAAGCGGGTTTAAGCGTACTTTGTTTTACGGGCGGTTATTTGGAAGAATTAAAACAAGAACCCGTAAATCAACAATTAATTGATAATATCGATTTGTTAATAGACGGACCTTTTATGATTGATAAGGTGGATTATTCCCGCCCGTGGTGCGGTTCATCTAATCAAAGATATCACTTTTTGACAAATCGTTATGATGAAGAAATATTCACTAAATATCGTAATAAAGTAGAAATAAATATCTCAAAAAACGGTCAGGTGTTTATGAACGGGATGGGTGATTTTGACAAAATACTTGCTAAGTCCGGGCTGCGAGGACTCCTGTGAAAGATATATTTTTATATTTAATTATTTTAAATATTTTTATTAATATAATTATCTTGATGATTTTTTCTAGTTGGGCATACGCGAATATGTTGCCCACGGAGGATGCTTATTATATTAGTTTTATATTTCAAATTTTTTTAATATTTGTATGGTTGTTTATACCTACTAAACAAAACAAATTGAATATAAAAAACGAAAATCTTCTCAAAAAATCTTCTCAAAAAACATTATTTAATAAAACAGATATAAACAATGCTAACATAGAAGAACTTAAAACATTACCATTTATAAATACAGCGCTTGCAAAGCGTATAATCAAAAAACGAGAAGAAATTAACGGGTTTAAATCTGTTGAGGATGTTTGTTTATATTTGAAATTTAATATCAATAAGTCAATTAAATTTAGAGAATATATATGCGTTAATCCTCGAAAAATTCCATTATCAGAGATAAAAAACGACGAGCGTTCAATAGACTTGTAAATAAATCTTTCAATGAATTATATAGCGCATTTCACCCTTCGCCCCTTGTGGGAGAAGGTGGTCGAAGACCGGATGAGGGGTTAGTCTGATAATCATTACAGCAAAGTAGTAATTGTAAGAACGATAGAAATTTAATAGGGTTAAAATTCCTTTTCCGGTTAATATCGTTTAGAAAATGGATTTTATGGTATAGAAATAGTGCTATAATCATTAAAATTACTATAATGAGGTGTTTTATGAGCAATTACAATTTAGCAAATCTTATCAGAGCAAGATTTCCGATTATCTATATTACTTCTTTTGAAGAAGACAGGGTAACAAAGTATATTAAATCAATTGTAACAAGCGAAAAACTTGTTAAATATCCGCGTGAAGTCTTTACCTGGACTCAGACAGCAGGATTGTATAATGAAACTACGAAAAAAGCTGTTTCTGATACAACTTGTCCTTGCAAAATGCTTGAGTATGTAAGAAAACACGATAAAGATTCTGTATTTATTTTATATGATTTCCACGTAAATTTCGGGGTTAAAAACAGAACTCCTGATTATAATGTTATAAGAAAAATCAGAGATATTATTCCTGATTTGAAACTCGGAGCTGTTAGAAAAACAATCTTTTTCGTGTCTCCGGAACTGATTATTCCTGAATCTTTGCAGAAAGAAATTACCATCTTTGATTTTCCGCTTCCGACTTTGAAAGAAATCAGATCTAAATTCGATAGTATGCTTACCCAGAATAAGAATGTAAAAGCCGAATTAACGGAAGATGAGAAAGACAAACTCTGTAAAGCAGCATTGGGCTTAACTTTGCAGGAAGCAGAATCAGCTTTTGCTCTTGCAATGGTAAATGACGGTTCTATTGATATGAAAGACCTGCCGATTATTCTTGAAGAAAAAGTTCAGGTTATTAAAAAAACAGGAATTCTTGAATTTATTAAATCCGAATACTCAATCAAAGATATCGGTGGCTTGGATAACCTTAAGAAATGGCTTCTTAAACGTAATAACTCATGGTCAGAACAGGCTAAAAAATACTGTATTCCTGCTCCAAAAGGTGTTTTAGTAACCGGGGTTCCGGGCTGCGGTAAGAGTTTGACGGCAAAAGCTATGAGTACTATCTGGCAGTTACCGCTTCTTAAACTCGATTTTGGTAAGGTATTCTCAGGTCTTGTTGGTAGTTCTGAAGAAAATATGCGCAGAGCTCTTGCTACAGCTGAGGCTGTTGCTCCCTCTATTCTCTGGATTGATGAGATTGAAAAAGGACTTAGCGGGCTTGGTTCAAACGGTGACAGCGGAGTTTCTTCAAGAATCTTCGGTCAGTTCTTAACATGGATGCAGGAAAAAGAAGCTCCGGTTTTTGTTATTGCAACAGCAAACAATATTAGCAATCTGCCGCCTGAGCTATTGAGAAAAGGTCGTTTTGATGAAATATTCTTTGTAGATTTACCGACTGTTGCTGAAAGAAAAGAAATTTTCAAACTTCATCTTGAAAAACGATTGAAAGATAAAGAAGTTGCAAGTGAAGTTTCCGGAATCAAAGATTTATGTACTCAGCTTGCTCAAATGACAGAAGGTTTTATCGGTTCTGAAATCGAGCAGGTTGTTGTTTCAGCTCTTTGTGATGCTTTCTTTGAAAACAGACCTTTGCAGTTTGAAGATTTAGCAAGAAATATTCAGACAACAGTTCCGCTTTCTATGACTCAGAGAGAACAAATTCTTTCTCTTCGTGCTTGGGCTAATATTAGAGCGGTTTCTGCTACAAAAACTTCTGACCTTAAATCTTACTCAAAAGAAGTTGATTCAGAAAACGTATCTTCAAGCCGCGGCGGAAGAACATTAGACTTTTAATTTTTTCAACAAGGGGCGGCTGACATTTCGTTCAACTACAAGAAAAACGTACCGTTTGAAGTCAGCCTTTTGAACAAGCTCAAATGGTAATAATTCAATATAGGAGAAATAAATTATGTCATGTACAGTTATAGCAGTACCTTGGTTACTCTATCAGGCTATAGGAGCAGTTATTGCTGCATCAGCAACAGCGTCGCTTGCTTCTAAAGCTGCGGCAGATAAAACCGAAACGAATGAAAACTGCGAAGAAGTTCAGGTTATTACTGCAAAACACTTTATGGAAAAAAGTTTTGAAACCATGTTTATGGATAAAGATACCCTTGTTAAGACTCTTGAGGAACATGGTGTTGTTAATATTAAATTCGGCGAAGATTATGAAAAAGGAAAAATTACAGGTCAGGTCGACAGTTATACTTTGTCGTTTGAAAAATCTGCCGATGACAAACCTTACTTTTTAACCGTAACCTGTCTTGATACTGATAATGCAGAAGAAAAACTTAATGATTTATCAAGTGAATACGCTTTGAATGTTCAAGAAGATGCTTATTTGAGTATTATTGACAAATTAAAAGATAATAATATGGAAGTTGAGGATGAAGAGGTTCTTGACGACAATACGATTGTTTTAACTGTTAATATAGATTAAGGAGTTTAATAATGGGCGATAAAAAATTAAAAATAAAATTACTTCCAAACGGTGAGATTGTAATGCAGACTCACGGTGTTAAGGGTAAAAAATGTCTTGATTATATTGAGGTTTTGAAAAAACTGGTAAATGTAAATATTACGGATACACAGCTTTCTCAAGAGTATTATGAGACAGAATCGGAAGTAAGTAATACTGACAATCTTGAAGTAAGAAACGATTATTAAAAAAGGCGGGCTGCAAGCCCGCCTTTTTTTTATTAATCTGAGAATGTCTTGAATGTAGACTCGACGTTGTCTTTGATAACTTTCTTAACAGCTTCCATTTCTGTTGATAGAGCATTCTGCTCGGTATCAAGCTGTTTTAGCCTCAATTCAAGAGTTCTGTCTTCCTGCTGAATGATGGATGTTTTGGCGTTAATATCAGCAATCGTTTTTTCGTATTGCTGTACTTTATAGCGATATTCGTTCATCGCATCTTCGTAAGCTTTTTCGTCGGTTACGGTTTCTACATTTAGCGAATAAATCACACTGTCATCGTCAAATTTTACTGATGTGAATCTTCCGTTACCGTCAGTTTCTAATAGAGCTTTGTTTGTTTCTTCGATTCGGGTTTTGATGTATGAAGCATTGTAGTATGGAAGCTTTTCTTGTGACTCGATAGGCTTTCCGTACTCATCGTATGTTTGCATACTGTTGTATAAATCATATTCGGAGGCAAAATATGTCTGTCCGTTCATTTGGAACGAATAGATTCCGTAACCAGCATAATTGTTGTTATCGTCAAAATATTTTGCGAATTCTGTATCAGGCAGGTCTTTTACGATTTGTTTCAGTTCTGCTTCCACATCTTTGTCTAAAGGCTGTGTAAGCTCTGTAAGCTCACAGTTTCCGATGTATCCCGGCTTGTAAATTGTTGAATAATCGTTGTATTCACCCTTGTCCAAATCTTCTTCTACCATAAAGTGCCAGATACCGTTTGTATCCTGCCATCCGTAGACTGCATCTTCACTTAATAAACCGCTTGAGATTGCTTTGTCTTGAGCTGTATCAAAATCTTGAAGCGCATTTTCTAAATCTTTTGTTTTTTGTAACCCGCTCACCGCAGAATATGTTCTTGTTGTTCCATCTTCCAGTGTTACAACTGCTGTGTTGTTGACAGGGTCAATAGAAACTCCCGTTACTTTCGGTGTAAGGTTTTCTTTTACCACTTCACCTTTTGTTTGGACTTCGGGATTGCTTAGAAGTTTTTGACCGCCTGTGTAGACATTAGTGTAGTAGTAATGGTTAACTATATAGTTATAATCAGGGTCTGCTGTGGATAATTGCTGCCAGTTATCGATAACGGAATCGTTTGTACCGTCGGAGTAGGAGTACTGTAATTCTGTGTAATCGGTTGTTTTTGGAGCAGTCGGAACTTCCAGACCTAAAAGCCTGTTGAATAGGTTTGCACTCTGATTTGCCAGTGCTGTTCTTGCCTGGTTAATCTGCTGACCTTCGTATTCCGTGTTTGTTTTCCGAGCGGTGAGCGCTAAATATCTTGCCTGTGAAGCTGCCATTCCCATAGCGTGTCTCCTGTTTTTTGTATTGTTTTAAGACTTTTTTTTGCAAAGTCAACATGAAAAACGGATAAAAGGGGTAAATGTTTAATAAATACGGTAAAAACTCCTCCATTAACATTAGATCCAATCCCAACCAACTTGAACCCCCTAGTAGCAGAGTCAGCAGAGACCGACTTGTATTCTCATGATACGTTTGTAGTATTGCGATTGTCGGTCGACCCTTGTTGAAAAATCCCCCGTCGAGGGGGAAGCGTGAAACGCGTTAAATGTAAAGTTTTATTACATTTTGTAAAGAAAGTGTTATTGGCTTAAAAAAACATGGAATGAAGTAAGTATAGGATATATAATAAATATGGATACGGAAGTCAATGGAGTATAGTTCGTTTAATTCAGAATTAAGATATGTGGCTCAAACCCGCTCTGTGAGAGTGTTTCAACTCGGGGGGGGGGGGCTCTATAATGCTGTTCTTCCACATTTAACCCCAAAAAGGAGGCTGATTTATGATTAGCCTCAACACCAACATTTCTGATTTAATCCTCCTAAACAGCCTCAATTCTTCGACAGGCGGGATTAATAAGACAATAGAGCGTCTGACAACGGGGTATAAACTCAATCACGCAAAGGACAATGCTGCTAATTTAAGCATTGTGACAAATTTGTCAACGAAAATCAATTCTCTTCTGAAAGTAAGAAATAATACGGAAGACGGTATTTCTTTGCTTTCCACAGCGCAGGGTGCTTTGGAAAATATTCAAGATCAACTTGCGCGTTTGCGTGCATTATCTATTCAGGCAGCAAACGGAAATTATGGGAAACAGTCTCTTGATGCTATGCAGGCAGAGGCTGATGAGATTATTGCACAGATAAAGCAGATTCGTGAGAATACAGAATTCAACGGACTAAAGCTTTTTGAAACCCCGCAGGATGATGCCGTTGCAAAACTTTCAAAAGCAAAAGTTAAATCCCGCTCAGCGGCTGCACCTGTTGCGCTTACTGATGACAATACTCTTTCGGGAGCGGTTGATTTTGCTGCTTCCGAGACAAAAACTATCTCCATTGACGGTGTAAACTATACAGTCAGAAACAAGTCTTCTGCTGCGCAAACCCTTTCGTATACCAAAGACAGAACAACCGGCGAAGTGACTTTGTATATAAACAGTATGGAAGTACGCGGAGAAGAGAATAAATCCCATAAACTTATTATTTACGGCTCTTCTAACAGTATTTATGGCGGTAAACTCAATGATAGCCTTCATATTGCAGGGACAAACGATTCTTCTTCAACAAATAACTATCTCTATGGAGGAGATGGTGATGATGTCTTAACGTCTGATTGCCGTGATACATACATGTATGGTGAAAACGGAAATGATACGTTTAATATTAATTCGTACAATACTTATGTATATGGCGGTGCAGGCGATGATATCTTTAATGTCAATGCTAAAACTGGTGGTATGGAATTATATGGACAGGATGGCGAAGATAAATTTTATATCAATACTACCACTGCAAGAGCGTATGTAGATGGCGGAGCAGGTACTAACTATGTTGAAAATAAATCAAGTAATGCAATATTGATTAATGTGCCGAATGCTAATGCTCAGGTTGTTGAGTTTAATGCGTATGGAACTAAAAATCTCACAATTAACGGACTAAATTATCAAGTTACAAATAACAAGGGTGCTGCTTCTAATTTTTTATATACAATAAATTCCGATGGTGCTATTGAGATAAAATCACAAAACTTCACTATAAGAGGTGATGCAAATCAAAAACATAATATAAAAATAACAGCAAGCTATGTTGGTTATTACGCAGGTAATCAAGGTGATACTGTTGTTTCTACTATGTCGTCTAATACTATATATGGCGGTAACGGTGATGACAATATAACTGTAGCCGGTTTTTCCACTGTTTTGGCAGGAGCGGGTAATAATACAATCTCAGTGACCGGTGCTTATAATTTGATTAAGGCTGATAATGGAAACAATACTGTTATACTGACTAATTCAGAGGCAGGTAAGTGTTCTTCATTTGAGTTTGGGAATGGTGACAATACAATCCAAAACGCTCAACGATTGAATCATTCTTCTGTTTATGCGGGCAGTGGAACAAATACTTTAGTAGGTGGTAATGCAAACAATTCTCTTATATATGGTTTTGGCTCAGCAGATAATGCTTCTGTTTTTAATGTTCCAACTAGCGGTTCATCTGTGTTAACAGTCAATGGGGTTGACTATGAAGTTTCAAGGAGAACAACAGGTTCTTCCAACCTGTTGTATCGTTATAATTCCGTAACCGGTGAGGTTGAGTTTGCAGGGACACAGCTAATAATCAAAGGTGCTGCCGATGTCGCTCACAATGTTATTTTGCAAGGCGGTAAAGCTTTGTATTTTTATGGCGGTGAGCAGGATGATACAGTTGTGAACTATGCTTATGCAGCCTATATATATGGTATGGGTGGTAACGACACTATTACTTCGACTTATGCAGGCGATGTTCGTATCGAGGGAGGTGACGGTAATGATGTTATCACTGCTGTTTCTGCAAATGTTTATGGTGGCGCGGGAGATGATACTATTACTGTTGTAGGCGGCGGTTCTTCATATATGGTTGATGGTGGAGCAGGCAACGATACATATAATTTGAACAGTGCAATTCGTGTTTCGGATAACTATGGCAACAATATTTATAACATCAATTGTAATAATATTACGGTTTCAGGCGGTGCAGGCGACGATACTTTCTATATGAAAGGCAATAACAACATTGTTATGGGCGGAGGCGGAAATGACTATGTGGTTATTGACGGTAGTAATAATACGATTGATGGCGGAACAGGGAATAATTTTTATGTCGATAACGGTGTTGATACAACACTTACTAACGTAAACAAAGACCCAAACAGCGGAATGCTTGTATTTTCTTATGTCGGGGAGGTTAAGACTTTTGAACTTGATGGAAAGACTTATACAATTACCAATCGGAATGCAGACGGAACTTCTCCTGCATCGAATCAGTTAAGGTATTCATTCAACCCGAACACAGGTGTTATTACTCTGGACGGTTCTGATTTAACGGTTGATTCAGTATTAAATTCTTCTCATAAATTAAATATCCGCGGGGATAACAATACTGTTAACGGCGGAAATCTGGCTGATATTATTACGATTGAGCAAGGTACGAACAATATTGTCAATGCTCTTGGCGGTAATGACACCATTAATATGGACACAGAAAATAACTCGATTAATGCGGGTGACGGGAACGATACAATTAATCTTAATGCATCTACAAACAAGCTTATTGAGGCGGGTAACGGCGATGATACTATTGTTGTCAATTCTTCTGATAACACAAATATTAATACAGGTGCAGGTAATGATAAAATTACCATCAACGGTGCAAATAATACCGTTGAACTTAATAACGGCAATAATACCGTAAATGTAAGAAGTGACGGTAATACGATTACGGCAGGCAACGGAGATAATAATTTTTCTGTAGCAGGTTCTTCAAATACTGTCACTGCGGGAAGCGGCAATAATAAGGTTGGGGTTGACGGTCAAAACAATAATATTAATGTCGGAACTGCTGTCGGCGATGTGGATATTTATGGTGATGGAAATTCATATACTTCACAAAACGGTGATGAGAAAGTGCATATTAACGGTAACAGCAATATAGTAGATACCGGAACAGGCAATGACAAAATAGAAATCCGCGGTGACGGAAATGATGTATCATCAGCCAATGGTAATAATGACGTTAATATTCGTGGGAATGAGAATACATATCAAGGCGGAACGGGCGTTGATAATATTACGGTTTCAGGCGACAGAAATACCATGAACGGCGGGGATTCCAATGATGCATTTGTTGTTTCAAAAGGGAACGATAACGTTATTGATGGCGAAGGCGGTAATCGCAATACAATGATTAATAACGGAAAAAATACACAATTTACCAATGTTGTAGATATTACTCCGCGTCCGTTTGAGCTGACTCTTAAAATTGATTTAGGTACAAGTGAAAGCTCGTTTATTAATATGTCAATCAGTTTTAATCTGTTTGATTTTTATCTGGATTTCTCAGACCCTGCAAATTTGGAAGAAAATCTCTCAAAGCTTGATGATTTGAATTCGCAGGTAGAAGAACAGCTCTTAAATATTGGTTCTGTTTTAGACAGGCTTACAACAGTTCTTGAGAGCCAATCGATACAGATGGAAAATCTTATTTCAACACGCTCGACTTTGCGTGATGCCGATATTGCGGAAGAAAGTTCTAATTTGATTAAGTATCA
>JAAGKN010000538.1_pt1 | contig 74503 bp, 57 predicted proteins | sample 6206371 | NCBI WGS metagenome assembly JAAGKN01 (sample SAMN11533720, study PRJNA540317) | gut metagenome | isolation source: fecal pellets from male and female animal of same cohort | host: Peromyscus leucopus | place: USA:CA | collected 2017 | reverse complement strand
ATTACGGCTGAGACCATCAAAGAAGTAGTGACGGATAAGACAAAAGCCATTATTACGGTTTCGCTGTATGGTCTGGCTCCACAGATGCGGGAGATTATGCAGCTTGCGGAGCAGCATCACTTGACTGTTATTGAAGATAATGCAGAGTGTTATGGCGCTTATCAGGATGACAAGATGGTGGGAACATTCGGACATATGGCTTCCTATAGTTTTCAGAGTTCCAAACATCTTACTGCAGGTGAGGGCGGTATTGTTATAACAGATGACGATGAGCTGGCGGACAAATTAAGGCGGTATTCCGGTCTGGGATATGCTGGGATCAGCAGTTCACAGGGGCGGATCACAAAAGATGATATACAGAGTCCGGAATATGAAAGGCATGTGATTCTGGGATGGAATTACCGGATGTCAGATCTGTGTGCGGCAGTTGCGCTGGGGCAGTTGGAGCGCATGGATGAACTGGTAGAAGCAAGAATTTCTTCGGCCAGATATTTTGAAGAGGCAGTAAAAGGCTGTGATTGGCTGCGGCCCCAGGTGATAAGGGAAGGAAATACCCACTCCTATTGGACCTATGTCGCCGCCCTGGATACGGACAGGCTGGACTGGCATGAGTTTAGAAGTAAATTCTCTGAACTGGGTGGTGACGGAATCTATGCGGCGTGGAAACTGGCTTATCAGGAACCGATGTTCCGTAATAAGGCGTTTCTGAACAGGGAGAAACTTGGCATTTATGATAACTTTGATTGTGAGAAAATCCTGTGTAAGAATGCAGAATTTCTTCAGCCAAGGCTGCTTCAGTTTAAAACTAACTATTATAGTGAAGAGTGTGCAAAGAAACAGGCAGATATTTTAAAGCAGACGATAGCATATTTTGATGAAAGGCAGGTGTAGGAATAAATGCAATTTTTAGCAATCATTCAGGCGAGATGTGGTTCTTCCAGGCTGCCTTCTAAAGTGTTAAAAGATCTGTGTGGCAAAACCGCATTAGAACGTGTGATTGAGAGGGTGGCGCAAAGTAGATATGTGGATGAAGTGATGGTTGCCACCACCTTGAATCCAGAGGATGTTCCCATTGTAAATCTGGTATCCGGGTTGGGAATGAGAGTGTTTGCTGGAAGTTCTTCAGATGTTCTGGACCGTTATTATCAGGCGGCAAAGATCATACAGCCGGAGTATGTGATTCGGATCACAGCGGACTGTCCGGTGTTCGATGCCTGGATATTAGATGATGCGATTGAAAAATTAAAGCCGGATACAGATTATATGGCAGCAGTTTCTGAGACACTGGCAGATGGACTTGATCTGGAGATCATGCGTTTTCCAGTTTTAGAACGGGCCTGGAAAGAGGCACGCCTTGCATCCGAACGCGAGCATGTAACTTTGTATATAAAAAACAATCCCGAATCTTTTCAGATTCAAAATTATGAAAGTACATTGGGAAATCTTCATGATGAACGCTGGACGATTGATGAACCAGAAGATTATGAGTTTATTAAGACGATCTATGAACATTTCTATTCCGTTCAGCAAAAAGATTTTCACTCTAAGGATATTTTGCAGTATCTGGATAAACATCCAGAAGTCAGGCAGATCAATCAGGGATTTATCCGGAACGAGGGGTTACTCATTTCTTTAAAAAATGATAAAATAGTAAGGTGATCAAGGATGAATCGAATCTATATAACCGGAATTGCCGGTATGTTAGGTGCCAATATAGCATATTTGCTGAAAGACCAGTTTGAAATCATTGGGGTGGACAAGGTTCTGTTTCGAGCAGATAAGATAAAATGTGAGCAGTTTGATCTTTTGGATTATCAGAAATTAAGAGAGAGTATATTGCGGGCGGCTCCTGATGTTTTGATCCATACAGCGGCACTCGTAAATGTTGATCTCTGTGAGGAAAAACAGGATCTTGCCTATCAGCTCAATACGGAACTCACCGTTTTTTTGGCAAAAATCTGTAAAGAAATCTCGTGCAAGATGGTTTATATTTCAACAGATGCAGTTTTTGACGGAGAGGATAAAACGTTGTATAGGGAAGAGGATATGACCCATCCGGTGAATCAGTATGGTAAAACCAAGCGGATGGGGGAAGAAGAGGTGCTGAAAAGCAGCCATCTTGTTGTGAGAACAAATATATATGGATTTAATGTACAGGATAAATGCAGCTTTGGGGAATGGATCTATCAGTCGCTGCAGCGTGGAGAACATCTTCATATGTTTACAGATATAGATTTTTCTCCTATTTTAGTAAATGATCTGACAGAAGTGATCGTAAAACTGTTGGAAGAGGACAGGAAGGGACTTTATCATGTCTGTGCCAGTGGCTGTATTTCCAAATATGATTTTGGAAAATACCTGCAAAGCATATTTTCTTTGAAAGACGGGGGGATTGAAAAATCTCAAAGCGATCATTTTCCATTTAGGGCGAGACGGTCAAAGCATATGGGAATGAGTAACAAAAAGGTAAGGGAAACATTGGGGATTCCTATTCCTTCACCAGAAGAAAGTATAGAAAGATTTTATAAGTTATTTTGTGATGGATATCATAAAGAATTAAAGAGTTGGGGGAGGATACCATGAAAATAGGAAACAGGGAGATAACTCAAAAAGGAAGACCTTATTTTATCGCAGATATCGCAGCAAATCATGATGGAGATCTGAAACGGGCATTTTATTTGATCGAACTGGCCAAAGAAGCAGGTGCGGATGTGGCAAAGTTTCAGAATTTTAAAGCGCAGACGATCGTGAGCAGGAATGGTTTTGATTCTATGGCCCAGATGTCCCATCAGGCGAATTGGAAGAAATCGGTCTATGAAGTTTATGAGGATGCCAGTTTGGAAGATGATTGGACACCCCTTCTAAAAGAAAAGTGTGATGAAGTAGGGATCGAATATATGACAAGTCCCTATGATTTTGCCTCTGTTGATCACGCGGATCCCTATGTAAATGCGTACAAGATCGGCTCAGGGGATATTACATGGACCGAGATGTTAGCTTATATAGCCGGGAAAAATAAGCCGGTGCTGCTGGCTACGGGAGCTTCTGATATAAAAGACGTTGACCGGGCCATGGGTGAATTGGTCCAATACACGAAAGATATTGTATTGATGCAGTGCAATACCAATTATACTGCATGCAGGGAGAATTTTTCATCCATCAACCTGAATGTTTTGAAAACTTATGCTGAGCAGTATCCAGACTGTGTGCTGGGACTTTCAGATCATACCTATGGCCATACAACGGTTTTGGGTGCTTTGGCATTAGGTGCCCGTGTGTTTGAGAAGCATTTCACGGATGATAATGACCGGGAAGGACCGGATCATAAATTTGCCATGAATCCAAAATCATGGAGAGAGATGGTGGAGGCTTCGATGGAATTATATGAGGCATTAGGAGACGGTATAAAAAGGATTGAGAAAAATGAACAGGATTCTGTAATTGTCCAGCAGCGTGCAGTTTATCTGGTCAGGGATTTAAAAGCCGGCGAATGCATCGCGAAAGAGGACGTTTTTCCGCTTCGTCCCTTGAAAAAGGACTGTGTTTTTCCATTTGATCTGGATAAGGTGATCGGCAAGCGTTTAAAACGTGATATGAAAGCAGATGAATGTCTGACATGGGAGGTATTAGAAGATGATCCGAGGAAATAAGGTGTATCTGACGTCCATCGAGGCGGGGGATCTGGAAAAGCTTCGTTATTGGCGGAATCTTCCGGAGTTCAGGAAGCATTTTCGAGAGTATCGGGAAATAAGTTCCAATATGCAGAAAGGATGGTTCGAGAGTGTTGTAAATGGGGATCCTTCAACGATTATGTTCGCGATACGCATGATGGATACGGATGAATTGGCGGGTTGTTGTGGCTTGTGTTACATTAACTGGGTTCATCGGCATTCCGACCTGTCTCTCTATATCGGAAAAGAGAATGTCTATATTGATGACGAAGGAATCGCGGAAGAAAGCTGCAGATTGCTTTTTGATTATGGTTTTCATGAATTGGGATTGAATAAAATCTGGACAGAAATTTATGAATTTGACAGCAGGAAATATGATTTGTATAAAAAGTTTGGGTTTCATGAGGATGGTTTTTTGAGAAAACAGTATTTTTATGAAGGTAAGTGGTGGGGAGCATACATCCTTTCACTGCTTGGGGAAGAATACGATCACAATTGATCCCATATTTGTGTTGATGAAAGGAGGAGAGAGAAAATGGAGAAAGCAGACAGAGGGCATGTAACAAGATATGATATTGTTGATGTGGTAGAGAGATTGAAAGTGATCCATGGCGAACGGTTTGTAAAGTACCGGAGGGACTGGGATGAGACGTGTAAAGGGGAAGTCGCTTCTGAGTATCCGCTGTTTATCGAGCTTGGGATCAATTCAGACTGTAATCTGTGCTGTAAAATGTGTGCAAGACGCTTTGACAAGAGCATGAATAATAAACATAAGAATATGTCTCTGGAGCTGGTGGATAAGATTGTAGAACAGAGCAAAGAGTTTCGTCTTCCGGCTATTTTAATTGGGCAGGACTCAGAATGTCTCCTTCATCCACAGATCAAAGAAATCGTGCGAAAGGTGAAAACGATAGATCCTGTAGATTTTTTTCTGATTACCAATGGGACACTTTTGACGGAAGAAATGTCAAAATTTCTCATTGATATGGAAATAGACCGTCTGCAGATCTCAATCGATGCTTCGACCAAAGAAACCTATAAAAAAATACGGGGAGGAAATTTGGATTTATTGGAGCGCAATATATATGATTTTTTGAATATACGGACGGCTATGGGAAAAGAAAGACCATTTTTAAGATTGAGTTTTTGCAAACAGCCAGACAATTTGGATGAGCAGGAAGCTTTTATCGAAAAATGGAGAGATGTCGCTGATATGGTGGATTTTCAGGAATATCTTGATCTGTCGAATGTTTTGGAACTGGCAGATAAGGAATATAAGGAGTATCATTGTCCAGATCCGTTTCAGCGGTTAGTAATTGATTATGAGGGGAATATGTATGGCTGTTGTTGTATCGGTTATAACAGGCACTTTTTGCTTGGAAATTTGAATGATATTTCAATTATGGATGCATGGAACTCTGAGACAATGAATGATCTGCGTCAGAGTTTTCTTACCCAGAATCTGAAGAAAGTGTGTTTAAACTGCAGGGCTAACAGTGGTACTGTTGACAGGGAGTGAGAGAATAAAATGAGCTCTCTTCCCATCAAGCGGCCAGACTGTCAGCAGCAAAGGAAATTTTGCTGTGGCAGTCTTTTTTTGCCAAAGTTTCCGATTGTGGAATAGGAAGAGGTATAGTAGTTTTGCCCCGGATCGTAATAAAGTTTCCAGCAATACTACAAAATATTGACTTCTTTCGATCATATGAGTACAATGGGATATATAGGAGAATATAGAATTAAAGGATGATTCATGAGATGAAAAAGAGAAAGAGAAGAAATCGAACAAGAAGAAGCATTCATTTGATTATCCCCATTATATTGTTTTTTTCTATTATGGGTGTGGCGGTGTATGTTGCGGCAGATAAAATATCGACACAGATGTCTGCATCTGCCGTTGAAAATCTAAGTGAGAATCTGGATCTGATCCAGGGTACGATAGAGGTGATCTTGAAAAGAGAGGCAGAGTTTCAGAAGCTGTTAGCACAGGAGATCTCTATTATGGAAGATCCGGAAGAGTTTGTCCGCTCTTATAATAGAAATGATACCATGATCAAGATATCGATGATACCATCGGGAAAGACAGAGGGAATATCCAATTCAGGGAGCACATTTTCAGCAAAAGAATTAGATTTTTCATCTGGAAAGAAGATTGAGGGGTTATCCATCTCCCAGTCCTACTTAAATGGTATGGGAACCTGGGCATATACGATGAAATGTCCGGTCAAAAAGGAGGATAGGGAGATCGCAACCTTATATGTGGAGTACATCTATGATTCCTTTGAGGATGCGTTGCCGGATAAGTTTTATAACAACAGTGCCATCCTTTATGTTATGGATGTAAAGAGCCAGAGACTGGTGCTGAAGCCAAAGGGAATGGGAGAAAGAGCAGCAGGGCACATAAATTTGTCAGACTTTTATCGTGCCAATAAAATTCTTGAAGAGAAAATAAAGTCCAATGTTTCAAGCCATATCAAAGAGGGAAAAAATATTATGTTCTACCATGATATTCGGGATAAGGAATCCCTGATCTATATGTGGTCGGTCAACGGTGGAATTACGTATCTGATAGGATATGTGCCGGTAGAGGCTATCCAGCGGGAAGGAACGGCAGTGAACCATAATATTTATTTTGTTGTGGCGGTCATGCTGCTGGCCTTTTTTATCTGCTGCGGGTTATTCTTTTTTAGTCAGAGACAGCAGAACAGAATTAGAAAAGAGCGGGAAAGGGAACGAGAGATACATAATAAGCAGCTGGCAGAGGCGCTGCAGGTGGCACAGATCGCGAATCACTCAAAAACAACCTTCCTTTCTAATATGTCACATGATATTCGGACGCCGATGAATGCGATATTAGGATTTACCTCATTACTTGCAAAGGAGGCGGATAACGCAGTAAAGGTAAAAGAATATACGAAGAAGATCACCGCATCGGGACAGCATTTGCTCAGCCTGATCAATGATGTGCTGGATGTATCTAAGATCGAGAGTGGAAAAGTCGTGCTTACCATTGGTGAGTTTAGTCTGAGCAGCATGATATCATCAGTAGATGCTATTATCCGCCCGGCAGCAGATGCCAGGGGACAGACTTTTGAAGTTACGGTGACTGGTGTGAAGCATGAGTATCTGATCGGAGATGAGACCAGGATCAATCAGATCCTGATCAACCTTCTGTCCAATGCGGTGAAATATACTCAGGAAGGGGGAAATATCTGGCTGCGTATCATTGGGCTGGAGCAGCGTTCCAGCCAGTATGAGCATATACGGATTGAGGTGGAGGATAATGGATATGGTATGACGCCGGAATATCTTGAGATGATATTTGATGCATTTACCAGGGCAGAGAACAGCACCACCAACAAGGTGCAGGGTACCGGACTGGGGATGGCGATCACAAAAAATATTGTGAAGCTCATGGGAGGGACTATCGAGGTTGCCAGTGAGGTGGATAAGGGCAGTTGTTTCACGGTGGATCTGGAACTTCGTATCCCTGATGCGGTGATGGATGAACAGTTCTGGAAGGAGCATGGTGTTTCCCGGATGCTGGTTATTGATGACGAGGATGATATTATTGATAATATACAAATGCTTATGGAGGAGACGCCCGTTTCTGTGGATGTCTCGCGTAGCAGCAAGGAGGGAATCCGGCAGGTGTGTGCTGCCTGGGAGAAGAAGAATCCGTATCACATGATCCTGCTGGACTGGAAGATGCCTGAAATGAATGGCATTGAGGTGGCAAGACAGATTCGGGAAAAAGTGTCTGAACACATTCCGATCCTGCTTCTGACATCCTATGATTGGGATGAACTGGAGGAAGAGGCAGAACAGGCAGGAATTGATGGCTTTCTTTCCAAACCTTTTTTTGTGGCTGCACTGAAAGAAAAGGTTCGTGAGCTTCATGTTGGAACCTCTGGAGATAGGCAGACAGAAGAAGAAACACAGGACTTCAGTCTGAAGGGACGGAATTTCCTGGTGGCAGAGGATAATGAGATCAATTCGGAAATTTTGTCAGAAGTTTTAAGTGGAGAAGGCGCCGCCTGTGAGGTCGCAGAGAACGGTGAGCTGGCACTGGAGCGGTTCTCTCGTGCAGAAAAGGATGAATTTGACGCCATCCTGATGGATGTGCAGATGCCGGTCATGAACGGCTACGAGGCGTCCAGGGCAATCCGGGCGCTGGAGCGGGAGGATGCAGGCACGATACCGATCATTGCAATGACGGCAAATGCCTTTGCAGAGGATGTAAAGGATGCCCTTGCCGCAGGGATGAATGCACATATTGCGAAGCCGATTGATATGGATTCGATCAAGAAGACATTGGGCAAATATTTAAAATGAAAGGAAGAGTGGGATGATGAGCTGTATTAAAACAAAGTTAAAAAGGTTAACTGCTATATGCCTTACGGGAGTTATGGTATTTGCCATGGCTGCCTGTACAAAGCAGGAGAATTCCGATGAAAATCTGGTAAGCGACAGAGGGAATGGTGTCAGGACGGTAAATCTCTTTGGTCCCATGGAAAAAACCAATCCAGATGCGGACAATATTGCCAGAACGGCATTCGATATCACTGTCAGCGAGGCAGAAAAGAAACTTGGGCTTACGGTTGAGTACAGAACCTATACAGCTGAGAATTATAAGGAGAAGACTTATGATGACGTAACTCTGGACCGGGCACGCAATAATATGGATGATCTGTATTTATTAAATCCGGATACGATCCAGGTACTGGGAAATGAGGGGAGACTGGCAGATTTATCGGTGCTGGACAGTGCAAAAAATCTGAGAGATGTTGTGAAGATCGCGAATACCGTAAATGGAAAACTGGTGGCGATCCCCCAGGAGGTGGTGGTTCATGGTTTGTTTGTCAACAAAGATATGTTTGACAAATACGGACTGAAGCTGCCGGGCACACCGGAGGAACTGCTGGAGTGCTGCCGGGTATTTAAGGAGAAGGGGATTGAAACACCTATCGGGGCAAACCGCTGGTGGCTGGAGAATTTTGTTCTGGCACAGGCTTATGCGGATCTATATAACGGAGGGCATACAGAAGAAGAAATTGCGGCGATCAACAGCGGTGAAAAGAAATTAAGGGATTATATGCGCCCTGGTTTTGAGTATTTGAAGAAACTGATCGATGAGGGGTACATTGATGCAGAGAAAGCGTATACTTATGAGGCCATCGAAGGCGAGGGACCAGATTTCAGAGCCCAGAAGACGCCTATCGTCATGGCATACTGGAGTGCTGCCAACGCGGAGACCGCTTATGGTAAAGTGGATTTCAATCTGCAGGTGATCGGCTTCCCAAGTCAGCGCGGACAGATGCCAGTGATCTCCATGACAGGATATGGCATCCATGCTGAAGCCCAGAATTTGAAAGATGCGAAAGATGTCCTGGATAACATACTTTCCGATGAACAGCTTAAGACGTACACAGAGATGAATAAAGTGATCTCTCCCTCCAAGAATGTGGATGTGGATTGTATTGATGCATTAAAACCTCTTAAGGATAAAGTAAATGAAGGCACATATGTACTTGGCTCTAATGCCAGCATGAAGGTCGAACAGTGGGGAAATATATGTAATATCGTGAGGGATCTGTTAAAAGGATCTTCTGTGGAAGAATGTATGGAGAAATTCGATCAGCTGCAGGAGGATTCGATTGGATGATCATATATTTCTTATATGGTTTCATTTATAACTGTAAGATATTTGTAAGAAATTTATAGGCTATTACGAAAGCTTTTTCAGGTAAGCTTTACTTATACAAAAACCTATTAAAATAAACAGGAGGTAGAGCTTATGAAGAAAAAGCTTATTTTAATCTGTATCATTTGCATGGGCTTATTTTTATGCGGTTGTGAGGGAGAGATGAATTCTGTCAACAAAGAAGAAAGTCCTCTGGCAGACAGTTCTGATACAGGCGAATTCGGTGTTAAATACTGTGCTGTTTCAGAACTGAAGAGGACAAAGATATCCGACATATCTTTTAAGGCAGATAATCTGAAACTTCCTTCCGAGGTTGATTTTTCCAGTATTGGTGAGGTAGCAGTTCTCGATATGGAAACAGAGCAGACCGATGTAAAGAAGAAAAAGAAATATTGTGAGAAGTTGTTTGGCATAGCCCATAAAGAGCTTTGGAAGAAGAAAAATAATCTTTTGGTTTATGACAACAAGAAGGAAAAAAAGTACTGTGCTATAGGAGAAGCGGGATTTTTATGTTATTCCAATGATGAAAAAAGTGAATATACGATGAAAGAGAGCTACAACCTAAAAAAAGATGATGTCTCTGCGGTAAAAATAGAGCTTAGGGACGGTGAGCAGCCGTTATCGCTGATGTGCATTCGCGCCACAAAATGGCTTGCAGATAATATGGAGATAAAGGGATTTAATTATAAAATAACGAGGGCTTGTGTTAATGAGAAGACTGGAGAGGATTCAACGAATTTTCCTAAACTGCTGGAATTAAGCGCAGAATATGAGTATAAGGGTATACCTGTCTGTAACTTTAGTACTTCTTATAATAATAATCAGATGGAAATACCGAAAAAGACAGATGATAATCATGATGATGGCCAGCCAAAGCCGGAGCTGGCAGTATTTCCTTTTGGAGTTCAGCTTCAATGCACTGCCACAGATGAATTGACTTATTTTTCTAATCTGGGGGGACGTCTGAAGCTGAAAGAAGCGGAGAAAGTGGATCAGGTCGTGGATCTTGAAAGCGCCATAAAGATCGTGCATGAAAAGTTGTCTGGCATGACCTATTCTTTTGATGATATTGTACCTTTATATATTCTGAGCCCCTGGGAATGCTCAAGTGGACAAAACGGTTTTGAACCGGGAGTCAGAGTGACAGGAACTCCGGTTTATGCCTTTATTATAAAAGATGCGAAGGGCAGCAGTATGAAACCGAACTGTGGTGAGTATTATTGTTTTGTGGATATGATAAGCGGTAATTTTGGCACAAATTTTGATGGATCTTTCTAAATAAAAGGGGTATCCCTTAAGTCATGTTATGACTTTTGGGATACCCTTATCATCATTGTTTAGTAAGAGCGAAAATTATTTTTTGATCTTAACGTTCTTCTTTCCACTCCAGCTGCTGTAATACTTCTTGCCATTTACCGTCTTATAAGCTCTCGCCTGAACATAATAGGTTTTGGACTTCTTAAGTTTGCTGATCGTAACTTTCAATGTGTTCGCTTTTTTGATGGTTACTTTCTTTGCGGACTTCATTGTCTTCTTCAATGAATAACGAATCTCATATCCGTTTGCGCCTTTGATCTTTTTCTTCAATGTTACTTTAGCTTTTTTGCCTTTCACATTTTTTACGCTCTTGATCGCCGGTTTTGCAACAGAAACCTTATCCTCTGAAGGAGTAACAGTAGGTGCTGGGGTAACAGTAGGTGCTGGAGTGCTCGGAGCCGGAGTAATGCTTGGCGCCGGAGTTGCCGGTGCTGGTGTAGAAGGTGTAACCGTTGCTTCTTTTTCAGTAAATGTCCAGGAAGCTACGCGATAATCCGTACCACGGAATACGAAGTATACATCATGTACACCTGTTACATTTTCCAGATCTGCTGACAGTGTTTCATAAGTATCTGCGCCTGTATCCTTCAACTGAAGAGTAGCAATCTTAGTTCCTGTCAATGCTTCATCCAGATATACCTCGATGGAACCTTGCGTTGTAGCTGAAGCAACGGAAGCCTCTAATTTAGCCGCACCGTTTGAACCAAAGTCAACGCCATCAATTCTGGTCCAGTCTCCAGTATCAATCTTGTCAACTACAACTTTGCCGTCTTCCAGCTGTTTTGTAGAGATACCACCCTGATGACTCTGTGTTGTTGCATTGATTGTCTGGTATGGGTTGAATGTTCCAACCTGTTCTGGACCGGCATAAGATGGTTTTACGTCGATGGTAGGTTCGTCGCTTTCAACATCCACTTTGATCTCATCAATATGAAGATTTCGATAGGATAAAGATTTCAATGGGTTCCCATTTGCATCAGTCTTTCCGGTATAGTCATCTTTGTATAAGAACTGGTCCAAAGCGGTTGTGTGATAGAGCATATAATACTTATCTTTGAATTCAAACATATGATGGTGGTTGTTATAATACTCGTCAAACAATTCGCTTCCGGGGTTTTTCAGGATCTTACCGATGAATTTCGGATCTCCTTCCTGCCAGTTCTCTGGATCCGATGTCACATTAAGGGGATCGTCTGAAACATATCCTACGATGGATACGTTTCCGTCCTTGATGTATGGGTTATTGCCACCAACATTCCAGTTTGCACAGTAGGTATAGACATATTTATCTCCGAACTGGTTGATCTCATTGTCCTCGAAGTGATAATAGGAATCCAGTTCTGTGAGCGTATCCAAGTCTATCTCTACTTTATCTGCGCTGATTTTAAGTTTGCAGGAGCGGGATGTTTTTGGATGTTTTTGAAGTTCTGGTGTGCTGCCGTTTCCGCCGCCCCAGTAAATGTAGGCATCTCCTTTGTTATCGAGCAGGACTGCCGGGTCAAAGTTCCAGATGATAGCAGTACCGTTCGGGATTTCAGATTTTTTAATTAATAATTTACCTAGTTCATCCTTCCAGGGACCCGTCGGTGTCTCACCTTTTACATATCCTACATCTCCACCGTTGGTAAAGAAAATATAGTATTCGTCTTTGCCATCGCCGTCACAATCGTATTTTAATGCTGTCGGCGCCCAGGAATTCCATGCCCATGCAGAACTTGCCGGCTTTCCACTGTCAGAAAACACTTTTTCCATGTCGATAAATCCTTCATCGGTCCAGTTCACCAGATCGGAACTGGAGAAGATGGATAATTTCTTGGTCTGGTACTTGTTCGCTATAACAGGTCCGTCTTCTTTGTTGTTTGTTGTTGATGTACCTTTCTGATAGGATCTCTGATCTGTCGTTCCGTAAACATAAATCTTACCGTCTACTTCCATACAGGTAGGATCCGCACAGAAACTCTGTGTGTCAATGGCTCCGGTTACTTCGATCTCTTTACCATCCTTTACGTATGTAAGACCTGGTGTCAACTGAAGATCCGCCGTATCATAAGGCTGTGCATCTTCCTCGGCGATCACATAGGGATCTTTTTCGACAACGAAGTCATCGGCACCTTCTGCTGTCTTCGCCGGACCCAGTGTAAAAATAGAGGTCAAAGCTACAGCAGACGCGGTGAGTACCGCTCCAACTTTTTTAAATTTCCTTTTCATTATTCGTCCTCCTGATCAATAATTTGTGTAATGATATTAGTAGCATATTTTAATTCAGACAGGCTGCCAGCTGCTTAGGCGGCCATAAACAAAGTAAGACTAAGGGTGTTAGTCTTTTTGTCAGTTTTATTACCCCCCTCCTGTCTTTGATATAATATACGGATTTATCGTTGTGCAAAAACAACAAATAAACACCTGCTAATATTTGATTATTATAGCATATTAACAATGAATCGTCAATAAAACTAAAAGAAAAAATGTCAGCGGAACCATTTTGTTTTGCCACACAAAAACTTAAAAAAGGGAAAAACAGAGAGTATTATGACTTCACCGGGCGGTTTAACATATTGATAAATATGGAAAAAAATATTTTACTTCCGGTAAGGCAGTTTCACATAAAAGCAGCTGCCACCCGTGGGCGTGTCCTCCACACCGATTTTCCCCTGATGGGAAGTAACGATCTCCTTTGCGATGCAGAGACCAAGACCAAAATGCTCCTTGTCGCTGTGAGACTGGTCGGAGCGGTAAAACCGGTCAAAGATCAAGTGCTTTTCGCGGTCAGGAATGCCACAGCCGGTATCGGTAAAGCGGAATACAAGGAATGGTTTTTCAAGAGCCAGTGATAAATGTATTTTTCCCCTTTCCGGGGTATAGGACAGGGCATTGTTCATAAGTATGGAAAAGACCTGTATGATCCGCTCCCTGTCACAGCAGCAGTCTGGTAGCAGCTCTTCCGGGATCTGGATGGACAGGCGGATGGACTTTTTGGCTGCCAGAGGTTCATAGTTTTCAAATACATGTATGAGAATACTGTCTGGCGGCCAAAATTTACAGCGCAGCGGCAGCTTTCCCGAATCGGAACCAGCTAAGAGCAGCATATCGCAGATGAGGTTCTGCATCCGGAGGCCTTCATTCTGTAACAGCGCAATTGTATGCGCCTGTTTTGCGGTATCCTCTGTTTTCTCCAGCACTTCCAGACCGGAACGGAGCACGGAGAGAGGGGCGCGAAGTTCATGGGAGGCAGAGGCGATAAAGTGCGTCTGTCTTTTCTGGCTTTTTTCCAAAGGGACGATCAGGCGTCTGGTGAAGGATCGTGAAAAGAGGAATAAGAGAAAAAGTGCGGCGATACCGGTCAGGAACACGGCGAATCGTAGATATCTGATCTGACTCTGCTGTTCTTCCAATGAGGAAAGGATAAGAATGCCAAGACGACCATTTTTTTTCGGGATGATTCCGGCGGAAGCGTTGTATTGCTGTCCTGTGGATGAGGTGAACATGTATTCTCTGTGGATAGTAAGCTGGTTTGTGTGTCTGGAGAAAATGTCTATATTGCATAGCGTGCGGGCAGCTTCTTCTGCTTCCTGTGCCAACTGTCTTTCCTGCCTGGAATTATGGTAGTTCTGATAGAGCAGCGGAGTGTTGTTGTCATAAAGAAAGAGCTGGAGCTGTCCCTTCTCCAGAAGCTGATTCAGCCATTGGTGAGAGATGGATTCCTGTTCCTGGAGGTGGATCAGAACGGAGTTAAGCTGATTAAGAAAAGAAGCATAGCTGTTTTTCCTGATGCTGGTTTCTGCGAAAAAAAGGCTGATTACCGTCAGAGTAAGAAAAATCAGTCCGGTTACCAGAGTACAAAATAGTGTCAAATGTATATGAAGTTTACGAAACATAAGCGGTCCCCCTTATCTGGCTCGATGGCGCAGGATGAAATAGAGTTCAAATTCGCGCCACCGGGCTATGGCTGTTCCAGAATGTATCCAACACCGCGTACCGTTTTCAGCATCAGAGTGCTTCCGGCATAGAGCAGCTGTTTTCTTATAAAATGGATATAGGTGTCCAGATTTCCCTCTTCTACTGGGGCATCTACGCCCCATACCCGCGAGAATATAACCATGCGGTGCATAACCTTGCCAGGATTACGCAGGAAAACTTCTAAAAGAAGCCCTTCTTTCACAGATAAGGGAAATTCCCCCTTGGGAGCGTGCAGGATGCGGAGGTCACGATCATAGGAAATATCTCCCAAAAACAAGAGATTATCATCCTCATAGGTACCGCTTCTTCTTCCCAGAGAGCGGATCCGGGCAGATAGTTCTTCAAATTCAAAAGGTTTGACGATATAGTCGTCGGCGCCGCAATCCAGTCCCTCGATCCGGTCATAGAGTTCACCTAGTGCCGTGATGACGATGACCGGTGTCTGGATTCCAGCCGCCCTTGCTTTTTTTAATACGAGCATGCCATTCATGGTAGGCAGCATACGGTCCAGAAGCACCAGATCGTGTCCATTCTGTAAAAATAGATCCATGCCATCCCGTCCGTCATGACAGCAGTCGATCTGATGACCTTCCTTCTGTAACTGAAACTGCAGAAGTCCGCATAATTTTTTGTCGTCTTCTATCAGTAAGATTTTCATATTAATCTCCATTCTTTTTCTTTTCAGTGTAGCACAAGTATCTTAAAATATCCTTTAAAAATAAGAAAAAAATAAAGATGTTCTTTAAGAAAGTTTAAAGGTTATTTTGTTACAATGAGTTTATAAAATTACAAAGCACCATAGTATCGTTAGTTTTTGTTGTACTAAAGGTGAGGAATGGAGGGAAACATGCAACGGATAATAAAGATGATATGCTTTCTGCTGGTGGCAGCCCTAATCACTACATTTTTTGCAGGATGTGGAAAGAGCAGCCCGAAGGGCAGTAAAGCAGATTCTACAGGAAAGGAACAGGCAAAAAAGGAAGGAGGCAAAAAAGGGGGAAGAGGGCGTTTTCTAGAGAACGAAGTGAAACTGCCAGAGGGAATCAATATGATTATGGCTCTAAACATGCTTTCGGATGGAAGTCTGGCGGCATTGGGGAAAAATAAAAACGAGAAAAAATATTTTATGCTTTCAAGCAGGGACTTCGGGGAAAACTGGGAAACGACGGCGATCACAGGTGTGGCGGAGAATTACATGCCGCTATCCGCTATTGCTCCAGACGGTAGTGCAGTATTGGCGGAATATGCCGTAAATGGGGCGGTAAAGGGAAAGCTGGTGAATATAAAAGGAAAGGCAAAGGAGTTCTCTTTTCAGCTTCCCAGAGCAAAGAAAGAAAACCAGGTGCGGCAGATAAGCTTTGACAGCACTGGGAATCTCTTTATTCTGGATGGGAGCGGCACCCTGCTTAAAGTAGATCTGTCCAGTGGAACCTGCAGCCAGGCATTTGATACAAAGGGGGCCGGCATCTCTTATTTTCATACCGCGGGGGATGTGCTGACCGCGGTACACAGTGACGGTGTTATGCTGTTTGATACGAAAAAAGGAAGCCGGTTGGAATCGGAAGGCATATTGGATGATCTGGTAAAAAAGAACCCAAAGTTAAGGTCTGCGGATACGGACAGGGGAAGTCCCATGGTTTTTTCCGGGGGACAAAAGGAAAATGGGCTGATGTATGCTAATGAAAATGGGATTTTTCATGTTAGCAGAGGGGGAAGTGTGGCGGAACAGCTGGTGGATGGATCGCTGACCGCTCTGAGTAATGGAAACATTATTTTTCTCAATCTTCAGGGGTTTGGTGACGATCATATCATTTTGGCCTTGAATGACGGGGGAACGGATAAGATCCTCCATTTTATTTATGATAAAAATGCAGCTTCAGTGCCAAAAAATGAGTTGACCGTCTATGCACTGGAGGAATCAAACGTTCTTCGTAAGGTGGCGGCCTCTTTTCGGAAGACTCATCCGGATGTTTTGGTGAACCTGGAATTTGGGCTTTCGGGAGATGACAGTGTGACGCTGCAGGATGCATTGTCTGTTCTGAATACGAATATTCTCGCCAAAAAGGGTCCGGATGTACTGATCCTGGATGGTTTGCCCTATGAGAGCTATATCGAAAAGGGAATTTTGGCAAACCTTAGCGATACGGTGGCAGAGATAGACCGGGCAGAGGGTATTTTTCCTAATATGATAGAGACAAGTAAAAAGAACGGAAAGATATATGCCATGCCTGCGCGGTTTCTTCTGCCCGTCCTGGAAGGGGATGAAAAGGCATTAAGAGCAGGAGGAAGTCTGAAGACCCTGGCGGATTATGTCTCCCAGACCAAGAAAACGGGTTCGGGAGATATCACTCCGCCTAATAAGGGAAAACGGACATTGCTTCGCGATCTATATTATGCCGATTCCGCCCTTTGGCTGACAGAGGATGGAAGCCTGAACCGGGAGGCATTGAAAGAATATCTGGAGAGTGCCAAAAAGATATATGATGTGGATTCTGGAAGGAAAGATAATGATTATATGGATAAAATGGCGGGGGACGGCACCATAGAGGGGTCGAAGATCGGCACCCACAACAGTGCAGGTTTGATAGCCGGAGAGTGTAAGATCGCATTTGGGTCCATGGCTGGCTTATATGATCTCCAGCAGATGTGCAGCACATGGAAACAGACGAAGGCAGATTACTGCCTGATGAACCAGGACAGGGTAAAATCCTACATCCCTTCTCTTATGGCAGGGGTGACGGAGGGAGAGAATACAGAGCTTGCAAAAGAATTTGTCAAAGAGCTGCTGGGGAAAAAAGCAGCCGGTGACAGTGATGGATTTCCTGTGAACAAAGCAGCATATGATGAGATCTGCCAGGAAAAGATGGATGATCCCCGTGTAAAAGACGGTTCATCTGTAAGCTTTAGCGGTCCAGGGGGCGAAAAATATGGTTATGAATTTATCAATCTGAGACAGTCGGATATCGATAAAATGACAGAAATCATAGAAGGACTGGAGAAACCGGCTATGACAAACCGAGTCATACAGGAGTTTGTTTTGGAGCAGGGGGAGAAATATCTAAAGGGAGACCAGGGTCTGGAAGAAGCGGTGGAGGCTGTCATGAAAAAAGTAAATCTGTATCTGGCAGAGTAGTAGGAAAGGCAGGAATAAACATATGAAAAAACGATGCAGGGCGAGATGGTATTTTATTCTTCCCAGCCTGTGTGGAGTTGTGCTTTTTTACCTCATACCCTTCGGGGATGTAGTGTGGCGCTCTTTTATGAAAGCGTCTGGGGCGGGATTTGCTGGTTTTGACAACTATAGACAGGTGCTGGGGAACCGGGCGTTCTTACTGGCTGCAGGAAATACGCTTCGTTTTGTTCTCGTCTGTCTGCCGTTGCTGCTGGTACTGTCTCTGGGGATCGCCGTTCTGCTTCAAAGATTTGTAAGAGGGACAAAGTTGTTAAAAAGTGCGTATTTAGCTCCTCTTGCGATACCGGCAGCCAGTGTGGTGCTGCTCTGGCAGCTGCTGTTCGACAGCCAAGGGGCAGTAAATGGAGTTCTTGATTTCTTTCAACTTCCGGGAAAGGACTGGATGAATACCGGGGCTTCTTTTGGAATTCTTGTATTCAGCTATATTTGGAAAAATCTTGGCTATGATGTGATCTTATGGATGGCAGGCCTGCAGGGTATATCTTCGTCCATCTATGAGGCGGCGAGAGTGGATGGGGCGGGAGAGTGGAAATGCTTTCGTTATATCACTCTGCCAAACATCCGCCAGACCGCACTTACCATTGTCATCCTTTCTTTTCTGAATTCCTTTAAGGTATTCCGGGAGGCATATCTTGTGGCAGGCAGCTACCCCCAGGAGAGGATCTATCTTTTGCAGCATGTGTTCAATAACTGGTTTGCGGAGTTGTCTTTGGATAAAATGGCAGCTGGTTCTGTGCTTCTGTGCCTTTTGATCACAGTATTTGTCCTGTTATTACACCAGAGCTGGGGAAGGGAGGAGTTATCATGAAAAGGACTTTGGCGGCAGCGGTACTTGGGTTTTTTGCCATTCTGACTGTGAGTCCGGTGGTGTTTTTGCTGACTGGTACGTTTATGGGGGATCAGGAGATGATGGAGCTGATTGCCCCAATGATAAAAGGAACGGATGGCTTTGTTTCCTGGCGGCTGTTTCCTCAGTTTCCCACGCTGCGGAATGTTGTGGGGCTGCTGCTGGATTCCCCGGAATTTTTTCAGATGTTTTGGAACTCGGTGAAACTGACAGGATGTATCCTGGCGGGGCAGCTGATCGTTGGAATGCCGGCGGCCTGGGGGTTGGCGCGGTATTCTTTCCAGGGCAGGGGATTTCTTTATATGTTGTATATTGTCATGATGATGATGCCCTTTCAAGTCACCATGCTCTCAGAATATCTGGTGCTGGATGCCATGGGTCTTATGGATACCAGCGCCAGTGTGATTCTGCCGGGAATCTTTTCCACCTTTTCTGTATTTATTATGTACCGTTTTTTTAGCGGGATCCCGGAGAGCATTATAGAAGCTGCCAGAATAGATGGGGCAGGGGAGTTACAGATTTTTCTTGGTATTGGGATTGCCCTTGGCAGACCTGGAATTACATCGGCGCTGGTATTGGCCTTTCTGGAGTGCTGGAATATGATCGAGCAGCCGATGACCTTTCTGACTACAAAGAGCCGATGGCCCCTCTCACTGTTTTTACCGGAGATCGACGGCGGCAATGCTGGATTTTCTCTCTGTGCCTCATTGGCAGCGCTGCTTCCCGCCGTATTTGTATTTCTTATGGGGCAGGATTATCTGGAGCAGGGCATCGCTTCCTCAGCAGTAAAAGAATAGCATTGGAGGTTTCTATGAATAAAAGGAAAAAAATGATTTCATTCTGGGGGAGAGGATTTCTCCTGCTGATGGGGATTATGGTGCTTTTTACTGTGGTTTCCAAAGCGGCGGCTTCTTTTACAGTGGCAAAGGTCAGTGTGACGGAACCAGTCTCCCGGAAAATTCAGCACACGCTGACCGTGGAGGGCAGGATTGAGAAGAACCGGGAACTCTCTGTTATGACACAGCCGGACCAGCTGATGAAACGTGTTCTGGTAAGTGTGGGGCAGAGGGTGAAGAAGGGAGAAGTGCTGGCCGTACTTGATGAGATTCATCTGCGGGAACAGTTAGAGGGTGTCAGGGGAGAAAAAAAGGCACTGGAGCTGCAGAATGAGGCCGTCCGGCAGAATCAACGGCAGGCAGAGAATCAGCGGTTAAGAGATAAGTCCCAGGCACAGAAGGATTATGAGCAGCTAAGGGAGAACAATAAGTTGACTCTTAGCAGGTTGTCTGGAGAGCTGGAGAAGGCACAGAGGGCATTGAGGAAGGCAGAACGACGGAAGGACAAGGAGAGCTCGCTGGCTGCCCGGCAGGAAGTGGAAGAAGCAAGGGAGGCTTACCAGGCGGCCAAAAGCACTGCAAAAGAAGAAGAGAAGGCGGCGAAGAGAGCGATTCGTGAAGCTCAGGGGATGCCGGAGGCGGATAACAGCATTGAGATAAATAACATTGCTATCCAAAAACTGGAGGAGAAGATCGGCAGGCTGACGGCCCTGGAAGAGAAGAAGGGAGAGATATTGGCTCCCAAGGATGGTGTGATCACGGAGATTCTTGTCAATGTTGGACAGAAAACACTGGACACAGCCATCTTTACCATGACCGATGACAGCGAGGGATTTCTGTTTGCCGGCAGAATGAATCCCGAGGAGGCCGTTCTGGTATCTCTGGGGGATACCGTGGTACTGACGGCTTCTGGCAGAGAGGAAAAAGATCTTTCCATAACATCGTTAGAGTTGGATGAGAGCAAAGAGTTCATGTTGGTGACGGTGCTGCTGCCAGCGGAATCTTTTCATCTTGGAGAGACAGCTTCCATGGAGGTGACACAGGAGTCGGACAATCAGTCCTGTACTATTCCCATCACGGCACTGCGCCAGGAAAATGGCAGATATTATGTGTTAGTTGTTGAGAAGCAGAATACCGTTCTGGGAGAGCAGGAAAAGGCAGTGAAAGTAGAAGTAAAAGTTTTGGATAAAAATGAAATGTACGCAGCACTGGAGTCTGAATCAATAAAAGAAGACAGCCGGATCATCGCTGATTCAGACCGCTATGTGGAGGCAGGTGACAGGGTGCGCCTGAGAGAAGAATGATGGGGATAAGAAAACGCAGGATCGTGGCGGCGGGGGTATGTTTTTGCCTGACTGTTCTATTCCTGTGGATGGGAAGCGTATCTGGGAACAGGGCAGGAAGTTATTTTAGAAATATTTCGCTTCGGACAGAGTTACAGGAGTTTGATGCAGAATGGATCAATTCTGCCATGATGCAGCAGGGGGGCCCGGAAGACGGAGAAGGAGAATCACAACCAGAGGATAAGGAAACCTTTGCGGTCTGGACAGAGCTTAAAAATGAATTGGTGTCTGTCATGGAAGGAGGAAAAAGTACGGTAACAGATGTCATTGCAGTATACGGACCCTCTCACTGTCTGCTCCCCCTGGGAAAGAATCTTCTTCCAGAGGACAAGGAGGGCTGCATTATCGGCGAGGGACTTGCAGAAGAATTGTTCGGCACCAATCTGGCGGAAGGGCAGCAGGTGGAGTGGATGGGAAGGACCATGACGATACGCGGGGTTCTGAGGGAACCAGGACATTTTCTTATGGCAGAGGCCTCTGGTTTTTGGGATGCAGTTACTTTCGACCGGATCAATATTACTTTATCTGACGATCAGGATCGAACGCTCGCCGGGGAGCGTTTTATCAACCGGCATGGCCTGGCGGCCAGAGAACTGCAGTGGAATCACCGTTATGGATGGAAGTGGCTGGCGGAAATGGTTCCGGCAAAGTGGTCCGATTTTGAGGGATGGAGGGAAAATTTTCAAAAGCATAAAAAGGCGGTGGAACTTGTAAAAAATACTGAGAAGAGTACTATAGAATCAGAGGGTATCAGGTACTATGACCGGAAGCTGCTTTTTGAACTATCAGGCATTTTGTTTTGCGGTTTATTTGTAAGAAATATATGGTATATAATAAGGAAAGTCTCGATTTTATAAAAAATCGGGGCTTTTATCTTTTATTATTCTGTATTTTGTGGTAGAATACAATATAAATGTGAAAAGATTGGAGTTCATATGCTTAGCGAAGAGAAAATCAGGATTATGATACGCTTATCGGATTATGAACAAAATAAAGGTAAGATAGATCTTGAGCGAACCAGGTATTTTAAACTGGATTATATCCGGATGCAGATACTTAAGACATTGGTTTCCGTGTCTGCTGCGGTTTTTCTTGTGGTGCTTCTTATAGGGTTGTATCATATGGAATACATAATCACCAATGCCCTGGTGATCGATTATACAGGAATGGCAAGGTATTTTCTTATACTGTATATATTACTTCTTCTGCTATTTACCTTTGTGACTGTTAGTGTTTCTTCGGTGCAGTATGAAGTTTCCAAAGGCAGGGTTAAGGAATACTATGCGGCGCTGCAGGAACTGATTGGTTATTATGACCGCGAAGATCAGGAGATCAGCGGAGATGGACCGAAGGAGGAAACCGCTTTATGATGATGGGACTGCTGGTTTTTAAGGCAAAGTGTAAGGATATATTTGAAAAACATTATAAAGTGCTGAGGGCAATGATGAAAATTCTGGTGTCTGCCGGAATTTTTAGTGTTATTCTGTATCGGCTGCCATTTCAGGAGGGGTTGAATTATTATGCCGTACCCGTTGTGATCCTTCTCGCTTTGTTTTGTGGTTTTATTCCGGATATTGCCGTGATGTGTGTGGCGGCGCTTCTGGTGCTGGCAGAGACAGCGGCGGTTTCGATGGTCTGCGCTTTTGCCGTGTTTGCTGTTCTGGCGGTATATTTTCTTTTGTTTGGCAGATATACCAGAGTACAGAGTTACCTGGTTCTTTTGATCCCTATACTATGGGGAATCAACATATCTTATGCGGTTCCGGTGATCGCAGCACTGTTTTTAACGCCGGCGATGATACCCGCCTGTGGGATGGGGATTCTTCTCCGGTATTTGTTAGCGGGAGTGCGGGAGTATCATATGATCTCCCAGAATGCGGTAGATACAGGAAACACCATGGAGGGGCTTCAGTATATGATCGATCATGTGCTGAATAACAGGGAAATGATCATTTATCTCTGCACCTTCTCTGTAGCTTTTCTTCTGGTATTTGTGATCCGAAAGGGAAGATTTAACCATGCTTCCCAGATCGGGATTTTTGTGGGGATTATCGCCTGTATGGCAGGTATTTTAGCGGGAGACATATTCTGGCAGGTGAGCGCGGATGTCAATCAGCTGCTGACCGGGCTATCGATCACTGCTGTGGTGGCATATGTGATTCAGTTTTTCCGGATGAGCCTGGATTATACCGGAGTCAGAAAACTTCAGTTCGAAGATGATGAATATTTTTATTATGTGAAAGCAGTCCCCAAATTAAAAGTGGCTGTAGTGGATAAAACTGTTACGAAGATCGATGACCGGGACGAAGCGGTTATCGATCTGAAAAATGAGATTGAAAAAGTTTTGGGAGAGGATATCAATCCGGATAAAAAGTAATAGGAGTTGAACGGATATGGAGACAATACGTACATTTTTCAGAGATTATGTCGCATGGCTGTCGATGCCAAGCATCAATGTGATCGATATCATTGAGATTATCATCATCGCCTTTGCTGTGTATCAGATTGTTATATGGATCAAAGATACCCGTGCATGGGTACTGATGAAGGGGATCATTGTGCTTTTTCTGGTATGGATTATTGCGATGATTCTGGGGATGAATGTACTTCTATGGATATTCCAGAATGCGATGGTGATCGGAATCACGGCCATCGTGATTATATTTCAGCCGGAGTTCCGAAATGCTCTGGAGCAGCTGGGACGCAAGTCCTTTTCTTCCATATCACCATTTGAGGACAGCAGGAACAAGACAGAGCGATATTCTGACCGGAGCATTCAGGGAATCGTGAAGGCAGTATATGAAATGGCAAAAGTAAAGACGGGGGCACTGATCGTAGTGGAGAGGGAGATCCAGTGCCGGGAATTTGAGAGGACGGGAATTCCCATCGATGCAGAGATCAGCAGTCAGCTTCTGATCAATATTTTTGAACACAATACACCGCTGCACGACGGAGCCGTTATACTGAGGGATAACCGCGTGGTTTCAGCGACTTGTTATCTTCCGCTTTCCGACAATCTGGAACTGAGTAAGGATCTGGGAACCAGACACCGCGCCAGCATTGGCGTCAGTGAGGTGTCGGATTCCCTGACGATCGTCGTTTCAGAGGAGACAGGAGTTGTGTCCGTCGCTGCCGAGGGAAAATTGACAAGGCATGTAGATGCCGAGGCGATGACGGAGCTTCTACGGAGGGTGTCCAGAAAATCCTCCGACAGTTCACGCAGAAGATGGTGGAGGGGGGCGAAAAAGCATGAAAAATAGGATTATGAAAAACCTTTGGCTCAAGCTTCTGGCGCTGGTGGTGGCATTTATTGTATGGCTGGTCATTATAAATATAACAGATCCCACCATTTCTAGGCAGTTTACAGACATCCCTGTGGATATACTGAATGAAAATGTAATCACCTCAGCCAATCAGGTCTATGAGGTGGAAAGTGGAAAGACCGTGGACGTGACAGTCAAGGGAAAGCGAAGTTTTATTGAAGAACTGGCGGAAGAGGATTTTTATGCCAGCGCGGACCTCAGTAAGCTTTCTACGGTGAACACTGCAGGAATACAGGTGAAATTAAATAAAACCACCAAAGACAATGTAGAACTTGACTGGAACAATGAGGTGCTCCGGGTTTCTCTGGAAAAAAGAGACAGCAAGCAATTTAAAATACAGATCGCCACAGAGGGAGAACTGGCTGAATCCTATGTGCTGGGAGAGATTATTACGCAGCCAAATATGATCGACATTTCCGGAGGAGCGTCAAAAGTGAAGAGAGTTGCCAGCGTGGGTGCCATGCTTCATCTCAATGGACAGAGCCAGGACTTTGAGGCGGATGTCACGCCGATCCTTTACGACGATGATAAGGATGTGATCGACAGCAGCAATGTGACCTTTAGTAAGGATAAGATCCGTGTCAAGATACAGGTAGTGCCTACGAAGAAGATCCCCGTCTTTGTGGACGTGACGGGAACTCCGGCGGAGGGATACCGTCATATACAGACAGATTTCAAACCGGAGAGCGTTATGGTATCGGGGACAAAGGCGGATCTCGACAAACTTAAATCCATCACCATCCCTGTGGACATCAGCGATGCCAAGAAGGATGTGGAACAGGAGGTGGATCTGACCAAATATATCCAGCCTTCCGGCTGTAAACTGGAGGATGAATTCAATGCGGTTTCCATCCGGTGTGTGATTGAGAAAAATGGAAAGAGGACATTTTCCTTTGTCAATACAGATATCAATGTAAAGAATCTTCCGAAAGATTTGAATTTTAGTTATTTGGATGAAAATCAGCGCCATACGATCCATATCAGCGGCAGTGAAGAAGATCTGCAGGGAATTACCCTTACCAGTCTTGGCGCCGCTATCGATGTGGAGGGACTGGGAGCAGGCAGACACCGGGTAGAGATTTTATTTGATCTGCCGCCGGCGCTGAAACTAAGATCCAAAGTGTGGGTGGAAGTCCTACTTACGCAGTCGGGGGAAAAACCACAGGAATCAACTGTGCCGCCGGCTGCCACATCAGAAGCAGAATGAGAATATAGAATATGAAAAGAGGTAAAAATAAATGTTAAATTATAAGAGATATCGACGGGTTCCCGTGGTGGATTTTCCACAGCGGACATGGCCAAATAAAGAGATTGAGAAAGCACCAGTGTGGTGTAGTGTGGATTTGAGGGATGGAAACCAGGCTTTGATCGAGCCGATGGTGGTGGAGGAAAAAATAGAATTTTTTAATCTTTTAGTTAAATTAGGATTTAAGGAAATAGAGATTGGTTTTCCCAGCGCTTCCCAGATCGAATATGATTTTCTGCGTCAGCTGGTAGACCGCAGGCTGATCCCGGATGATGTGACAGTTCAGGTATTGTCCCAGTGCAGGGAGCACCTGATCAAAAAAACCTTTGAATCCCTGAAAGGCATCAAACGGGCGGTGGTGCACATTTATAACTCTACTTCCACCCTTCAGAGAGATGTGGTATTTCATATGTCCAAGGATGAGATCAAGCAGATCGCCATCGACGGAACCAGGATGGTAAAAAAATACATGAAGGATTATGACGGTGAAGTCGTTCTTGAGTATTCACCAGAGAGTTTTACCGGGACGGAGCTCCCCTATGCGCTGGAGGTCTGTGAGGCTGTCCTGGATGAATGGGGGGCCAGTAAGGAAAAACCGGTGATCATCAATCTGCCCTCTACGGTGGAGATGAATACACCAAATGTCTATGCCGATCAGATTGAATGGATGTCCACACACTTTACCGACCGTGAGCGGGTGATCCTGAGCATTCATCCCCACAATGACCGGGGCACTGCGGTGGCTTCTGCCGAGCTTGCTCTGCTGGCTGGTGCGGACCGCATCGAGGGAACCCTGTTTGGAAACGGTGAGAGAACCGGAAATGTGGATGTGTTGAATATTGCGTATAACATGTTTTCCCAGGGCATCGATCCAGAGCTGGAGATCGAAAATGTTAATGAGATCATCGACGTATATGAGCGCTGCAATAAAATGGATATGGATATGCGGCATCCTTATGCTGGAAAGCTGGTATTTACTGCCTTTTCCGGGTCTCATCAGGATGCTATAAACAAAGGTGTTCAGGCGATGCATGAAAGAAATCAGGAGCATTGGGAAGTTCCCTATCTGCCCATTGATCCCAGTGACCTTGGGAGAGAGTATGAGCCCATCGTTCGGATCAACAGCCAGTCCGGCAAAGGCGGTGTAGCTTTTGTTATGGATACATACTTTGGCTTTAAGCTGCCAAAAAGTATGCACAAGGAATTTGCCGATGTCATTCAGGAGATCTCCGAGCGCCAGGGCGAAGTAGCACCAGAGCAGATCATGAGTGAGTTTAAGAACCATTATATTGACAGAAAAGAACCTTATCATTTCCGCAGGCTAAAGGTGGAGGATTTAGGAGACGATATACAAAATATAGAGTTTGATACAAAAGTATACCTGACCTATACCTTCAAAGGACAGGAGAAGACCATTGAAGCACTGGGTAACGGCCCCATCAATGCGGTTCAGCGCGGACTGCAGGAAGAACTTAGTATGCCGATCAAGGTGCTGGATTATACGGAGCATGCGCTGCAGATGGGATCCAATGCCCAGGCGGCAGCATATATCCATCTGATGGATGAGGAAAAAGGCATCGTGACCCATGGTGTGGGAATCAGTTCCAATATCACAAGAGCTTCGATCCGCGCCATATTTAGTGCTATCAATCGTTTTCTGGCGAATGAGGGAACGAAGGAAGAATAAAGGTAAAAGTTAAGCACGAAGCAATCGACTTTATATATGGAGGTGCCGCTGAAAGCGGCATATCAGTTCAGAAAGAGGGTGTCATGGATGACAGGAATTAAAACAGGTACAGGAGGTACTGTGGCGGGACGGGAGGTTTTTCGCTCCGCGATGCCAGCGAAGTCTGGAAAGTCAGAAAAGACGGTGACGGTTAAGGGTAACCAGATTTCAGTAAAAGCGGACCGGCCGGAGACGGTTCTGGATCAATACCGGGTACAGGGAGTAGATCTGGAATTGTCGGGAAAACAGCCGGAGAGCGTTTATACAGAGGAAGATCTGGAGAAGATGCGAGCAGAAGCAGAAATGAAAAATCTTCAGGAGATGTACCAGGAGAATCTTGAGGCGGCAAAGGAAGCGGCAGAGGCTGCCGGAGAGGGGTTTGAGGATCTGGGGCGTGCCCTGGAGATCGCCAGGAGGATGATGCATGGAGATATCGTTCCCGCTTCGGATGAAAAGTTTCTTATGGATTTTAACAGGGATATCTATATGGGAGCAAAGAACATGCAGGCACTGGCAAAGAACGATGATCCGGAAAAATACGACAGCATTCTCGAAGATGAAGAGGGTGAGGGAGCCGGAGTGACGGCTGAGGGCTCGGACATCACCGTGGATGCCTCTGGATTGAATCTCTGCCAGCCGAACATGGGCTAGTAAACGCCGTCGGGCTGGTCAGATATCTACTATGTATATGAAAAACCCTGCCATAAGCAGTATGATGTTGCTTATGGCAGGGTTTTTGACAGAAAACTTTGAAGCTCACGTTTTTCAGCCGGGCTTTTTGGGGTTTAAATTTTCATTGGCGGTGGCAAGCATCAGTTTGATCCGGTTCAACTGATTTACCTCGCTGGCGCCGGGATCGTAGTCCACAGCCACGATATTGGCATCCGGAAAGGCGCGGCGCAGCTGTTTGATCACACCTTTTCCCACCACGTGATTCGGAAGACAGCCAAAAGGCTGGGTACAGACGATGTTCGGTACGCCATTGTGAATCAATTCGATCATCTCACCGGTGAGGAACCATCCTTCGCCAGTCTGGTTTCCGGTGGATACAAAAGGCTTTGCATAGTCAACCAGGGTATAGATTCCCGGTGGCGCCTCAAAACGTCTGCTTTTTGTCAGTTCTTCCCGGAGGACTCTGCGATAACGCTCTATGAACCAGATCGCAAGTTTACCCATCAGTTTGCCGGTCTTTGGTTTACCGAGATGATCTGCTTTAAATACGCTGTCGTATGCGCTGTACATAAAGAAATCAAGCATATCCGGGCAGACGGCTTCTGCACCCTCTGCTTCCAGCAGATCGACGATATGGTTGTTGGCGGCAGGGAGATATTTTACGAGAATCTCACCGACGATGCCTACTTTTGGCTTCTGGATGGTTTCGTCCAGTTCGATCTGATCAAAATCCCGGATGATGCCTTGGATATTTTTGTGAAACTCCGATCTCTTGGGATGTTTTACTGCCTCTATACAGATCTTTTTCCATTTGTCATGCAGGGCATTGACGGAGCCAGGCACCTTTTCGTAAGGTCTGGTTTTATATACTACCCGCATAAACAGATCCCCATAAACCAGTGCCTGGATCGCACCGTTGATAAGAGAGTAGTTGATCTTGAAGCCGGGGTTTGTCTCCACGCCGGCGCTGAGGGAAATGACAGGAATCTGTTCCATTCCCGCTTTTTTCAGAGCGCGGCGGATAAAGCCGATATAGTTGGTGGCACGACAGCCGCCGCCGGTCTGGGAAATGATGACAGCTGTGCGGTCCAGGTCGTATTCACCGGACAGCAGGGCTTTCATGATCTGTCCCACCACAATTAGTGAGGGATAGCAGGCGTCGTTGTTTACAAATTTTAATCCGTAATCCAGTTCGTCACCGCCGGTAGGAAGCTGAACCATCCGGTAGCCGTTGGCTGCCAGCGCCGGGATGAGTACATCGAAATGGATCGGTGACATCTGTGGTGTGAGAATGGTGTAGTTTTTGCGCATCTCCTCGGTAAATACTACCCGTTTGTAAGAAGCGTCCTCCACATGTGGTTTAACACCCTTTCTGGCACGGTCTTTGACCGCCGAGATCAGGGAGCGGATGCGGATTCTGGCGGCTCCTAAGTTGTTTACTTCATCTATTTTTAAAACCGTACAGATCTTTCCAGAACCCGTCAGGATATCGTTGACCTGATCCGTGGTGACGGCATCCAGACCGCAGCCAAAGGAGTTCAACTGGATCATTTCCAAATCTTCCTGCGTGCGCACATAAGTGGCGGCAGCATAAAGCCTGGAATGGTACATCCACTGGTCCATGGCGATGGTCGGCCGCTCAATGGGGGCCAGATGGGAAATGCTGTCTTCAGAGAGAACAGCTATATCATAGGAAGTGATCAGTTCTGGAATACCGTGGTTGATCTCCGGATCAATATGGTAGGGGCGTCCGGCAAGTACAATTCCGCGCTTATGATTATCCTTCATCCACTGAAGAACTTCCTCACCCTTTCTCTTGATGTCTTCCCTGACAGCGGTGAGCTCATCATATGCCTTATGGGCAGCGCTGCGGATCTCACTCTCTGGGATGCCATTTTCCCTGCCGAGATATTTTACCAGTTCGTTTGCCAGAATTTTTTCACTCTCAAAGGAAAGGAAAGGATTCTGGAAAATAATATCTGCGTCCGAGAGTTCTTCTACATTGTTTTTGATGTTTTCCCCATAGGAAGTGACAATGGGGCAGTTATAGTGGTTGCCGGCACCGTCAAATTCCTTTCGCTCATAGGGAACGCAGGGATAGAAGATATATTTCACATCCTGTTTCAGAAGCCACATGATATGTCCGTGGGCCAGCTTGGCAGGATAGCATTCCGACTCACTGGGGATAGACTCAATGCCCAGTGAGTAGATATTCCGGCTGGATTTTGGTGACACCACTACCTCGTAACCCAGTTCCGTGAAAAAGGTAAACCAGAAGGGGTAGTTCTCATACATGTTCAGTACCCGGGGGATACCTACTTTGCCCCGGTATGCCTGATCCGCCGAAAGTGGTTTGTAGTGCTCAAAGAGCCGGAAATTTTTATATTCATAGAGATTCGGCACATCTTTATTCTGTTTCTCCATGCCGAGACCGCGTTCACAGCGGTTGCCGGATATAAACTGTCTGCCGCCGGTAAATTTGTTGATGGTCAAAAGGCAGTGATTGGTACAGCCCTTGCAGCGCGCCATGGAACTCTCGAATTTCAGAGAAATAATGTCCTCCAGAGGGAGCATGGAGGTTTCCATACCCTCTTCATAGTGTTCCCTTGCGATGAGTGCAGCACCGAAAGCGCCCATGATTCCAGCGATATCCGGGCGGACTGCTTCACAGCCGGATACTCTCTCAAAACTCCGCAATACGGCGTCATTGTAAAAAGTTCCTCCCTGAACCACGACGTTTTTGCCCAGATCTTTTGGATCCGTGAGTTTGATTACCTTTAACAGTGCATTTTTAATGACGGAGATAGGCGAGTCCGGCAGAGATATCTGCCACAGTGGCGCCTTCTTTTTGTGCCTGCTTTACCTTGGAATTCATAAATACGGTACAGCGGGAGCCAAGGTCGATGGGGTTTTCGGCAAACAGCGCCAGTTTTGCGAAATCCTTTACCTCATAATTCAGAGATTTGGCAAAGGTCTCGATAAAGGAACCGCAGCCGGAGGAGCAGGCCTCGTTGAGCTGTACGCTGTCGACGGAGTGGTTTTTGATCTTGATGCATTTCATGTCCTGACCGCCGATATCCAGGATACAGTCTACTTCCGGCTCGAAGAAAGAAGCGGCATAGTAATGGGATACGGTCTCAACTTCCCCCTCGTCTAATAACAGGGCGGACTGGATCAGCGCTTCGCCGTAACCGGTGGAACAGGAGCGGACGATATTAGCACTGTCCGGCAGCAGCTCGTAGATCTCTTTGATAGCTTTTATCGTGGTCTTCAATGGACTTCCGTTGTTATTATCATAGAAGGAATATAAAAGGGAACCGTCCTCCCCTACCAGGGCCACTTTTGTCGTTGTGGAACCGGCATCGATTCCGAGATATACATTGCCCTCATATTCCGATAAGGATTCTTTTTTCACGGAGTGGCGGCTGTGTCTTGTGAGAAAGCTGTCATATTCTTTTTCTGAGGCGAACAGTGGCTCCATACGGGTTACTTCAAATTCCATGTTGATTTCACTGCTCAGTTTGTGCAGCAGAGTGCCGAGAGTGGTGGAACCTTCTCCCTTCGAGTTCATGGCTGCGCCGCTGGCAGCGAAGAGATGGGAATGTTCCGGCGCGATCACCGCGTCTTCTGACAGATTCAGAGTCCGGATAAAAGCAGCTTTTAACTCCGTCAGAAAGTGAAGGGGGCCTCCTAAAAAGGCTACATTGCCCCGGATCGGCTTGCCACAGGCAAGACCGCTGATGGTCTGGTTTACTACCGCCTGAAATATGGAGGCTGCCAGGTCCGGTTTGGAAGCTCCTTCATTAATTAAAGGCTGAATGTCGGATTTGGCAAACACGCCGCAACGCGCTGCGATGGGATAAATGGCTTTGTAGTCCCTGGCATACTCGTTCAGTCCCGCAGCGTCCGTTTTCAGGAGCGTTGCCATCTGGTCGATAAAAGAACCCGTGCCGCCGGCGCAGATTCCGTTCATTCTCTGTTCGATGCCACCGGTAAAATATATAATTTTGGCATCTTCGCCGCCTAGCTCGATGGCCACATCGGTCTGAGGAGCAAAATCTTTTAAGGATGTTGCTACACTGACAACCTCCTGGACAAAAGGAATGTCCAGATGCCGCGAAATGGTCAGTCCCCCGGAACCAGTGATCATTGGCGCGATCTCGATATCTCCCAGAGTTTCATTTGCCTGGTTGATTATGTTTTTTAATGTTTCCTGTATATTAGCAAAATGTCTTTCATAAGCAGAAAATACGATGGTGCCTGATTCATCCAGAATGGCTGCCTTAACCGTGGTAGAACCAATATCAATACCTACTCTGTTCATGATTTCCTCCCATTTTATCTGAACCGAAGCGTTTGGATCCGGATCAGAAACATTTTCTTTCTTATTTATAATAGATTTTAACCACATTATAGTATACGACAAAATTCGGCATTTGTAAATAAAATAAAAATTAACAATAAATGTATGCCCGGTACCTTTTTTTTATGACGGAATATATTGGTAGAGATGAAAATAAATTTGCTGCGCCGCTGTGAATGGCGCAAAGATGGAGGGAAAATATGAATAAGCGTTACTGTAATGGCATGGTGCATGTTATAAAACAGGGGGAAACTCTGTATCAGCTCAGCAGAAGATACAGGGTACCTCTGGCACTGATCCTTCGGGCGAATCCTTATGTGGATGTTTACAATCTCCAGGTAGGACAGGAGATCTGTATCCCGGTGGTAAGGCCGTATAACGGAATGATCTGTATGCCGGTACAGGCGATGCCGAGAGAAAACGAAGGTATGCAGGGAGAGCCAGAGAGGATGCCGATGGACACGGAACGCGACATGGAGAGGAATATGGATCGTGGGATGGACCAGGATATGAGCCGGGAGATGGGTCAGAACATGAACCAGGATATGAATCAGGAAGAGTTCATGGAGAGAGATGGAAATTCGGTCCGTATGGAAAGCGAGAACATATCGGAGGATTTCCGGATGGGGTCCAGAGGATTCCGTGAGGGAGGCTGTCCGGTATGTCAGGAAGAAGAATTAGAAAAGCTGGATCAGGATGACAGAGACGACAGGGATGACGACGATGTGGAGATCTATATCACCACGGGAGGACGCAGCCTTGGGGATATACTGAAACAATATGGCGTAAACTGGGAAGATTTTATCAAGAATAATAATCTGGACCAGATCGTCCTCGGAGATGATGTGGTACTTTATCTTCCGAAAAAAACAGCGAGATAAGAGGTTAATGTTTGACAAAGAGAGGGCGAAAACGTATAATATTAATATCTGTGCGAAGAGAATCCGGCGGCAGTGAAAAATTGACTGCCGCCAGAATAAAAATACCGGTAAAGGAGGAGAGGACATGCTGCAGATTTTTCAGACCGTGGAGGATGAGCTCCAGGAAAATGACCAGTTTTCTGAAGGGTGCTGGGCAGCACTTACCAAACCTACCAACGAAGAGCTCCAGCGGGTGGTGCAGGAGACAGGGATCGACATCGATGACCTGAGAGCGCCGCTGGATGATGAAGAGCGGTCGCGTATTGAGCAGGAGGATGATTATGTCGTCGTGCTGGTGGACATCCCGTCATTGGATGAAAAGGACAGATATGTCACGATCCCCTTGGGAATCTATATGACGAAGCAGCTGATCGTGACGGTGTGCCTGGAGGAGACACCGGTACTCAAAGCGTTTATGAATAACCGCGTCAAAGAATTTTTCACCTTTAAGCGGACAAGATTTGTATTTCAGATCCTGTACCGCAATGCCACCTCCTATCTTCGCTATCTGCGTATCATCGACCGCAAGAGTGAACAGATTGAGGAAAAGCTCCATATTTCCCAGAAGAACAAAGAATTGATCGAGCTTCTGGAGCTGGAGAAGAGCCTGGTGTACTTTACCACCTCTCTGCGGTCCAATGAAACGGTGCTGGAGAAACTGCTGCGGACAGAAAAAGTAAAAAAATATCCTGAGGATGAGGAACTGCTGGAGGACGTCATTGTCGAAAATAAGCAGGCCATTGAGATGGCGAACATATACAGTGGGATTCTCAGCGGCATGATGGATGCTTTTGCTTCCGTTATCTCCAATAACCTGAATGTGGTGATGAAATTTTTGTCTACGGTAACCATCGTAATGTCGATTCCTACGATGATCGCCAGTTTTTATGGGATGAACTTTGACAATATTCCACTGGGGCACAGTCCCTTTGGCTTTTTTATCATTACAGCGTGTACCCTTGTGGTCACATCTCTGGTGGTGCTTTTCTTTAAAAAGAAGAATTTGTTCTAGTGTGAAGAAATGAGGTATAAAACATGAAGTGGTTTGCAAAAATGGAACGAAAGTTTGGGAGGTATGCCATACGCGGCCTTATGCGGTATGTGGTGGGGATCAGCATTTTGGGAACCTTTCTGGGGATATTTGACCAGGGGATCTATCTGAATTATCTGAGCCTGGATATCTCCCAGATCCTGCATGGCCAGGTTTGGCGCCTGGTGACCTTTGTACTCTATCCCTCGGTAAGCCTGCAGGGGGGCGGGGCGGCTTTTATCAATATAATCTTTTATGCCATTAGTCTCTATGTCTATTTCAGCATTGGAAGCGTGCTGGAACGGATTTGGGGAAGTTTCCGGTTTAATGCTTTTTATTTTACCGGGATTCTGCTGACGGTCCTGGCTGCCTTCGGCTATTATCTGGTGCTTCTGAATGCCAACGGCAGTGTATTTGCTTCTGCTATTGGCATGGGACTTGCTATGGTGATCAGCCTGGATAACCTGAATCTATCCCTGTTTCTCGTATTTGCCTTTTTATTTCCGGAGACGAGGTTTTACTTTAATTTTATCATTCCGGTGAAGGCGAAGTGGCTGGGATATCTCTATCTTGGATTTAATGCCATACAGATTGCGAAATGTATCCAGAGGGGTCACTTCCAGAGTATTATGAGTATGCTTCTGATTGTGGCGGCGCTCGTCGATTTTGTTATCTTTTATCTGATCGCCAGAAATCCCCAGGGCTTCGGGGCGGCGATGCGGCAGAAAAAGAGGAGGGTGGTATACCGCAATACGGCACAGCAGCATACTTCTGGGCCGAGACACCGGTGTGCTGTCTGCGGGCGGACAGAGAAGGATTCTCCAAATCTGGAGTTTCGTTTCTGCTCCAAATGTGAGGGGAATTATGAATACTGTTCCGATCATCTCTTTACCCATGAACACGTGAGGCGGGGAGAGGATGGAAGGAACGACACGAATGAGTGAAAGGAATAGAAAATCATGTATGATATGTTGACAGTTGTAGTGATTATGGTCACCGTATTGGCGGTACTGTATCTACTTTGGTTTGAGAATGAAGTAAAAGGGAAGATAGTACTGGCGAAGAAGAATATGCGTCCCCAGTGGTTCAATCTTTTGCTGCTATTAGGAGCTGCACTGGTGATCAAATCAATCTTTGCCGTTAAATTCGATGCGTACAGCGTGGATATGAGTTGTTTTCGTGCATGGTCTGATATGATCTATGACAATGGAATATCCAAATTTTACTATGTGGATGAGGGAAATGGATATCCGCCGGGATATATGTTTGTACTCTGGCTGATGGCAGTTGTCCGGCATATTTTTGGGATTGACACCGGATCCCAGACGGCAGAGTATCTGATCAAGCTGTTTCCGATGCTCTGTGATCTCGGTGCCGGCGCAGTGCTTTATCTGCTGGCAAAGAGACGTTTCTCTGAGGGAATGTCTCTGATGATCTGTGCCATCTATGTGTTGAATCCGATGGTGGTGGCAGATTCGTCTATGTGGGGGCAGGTAGACAGTGTGTTTACCCTTACAATTCTTCTGACATGCTGGCTGTGTATGGAAGAAAAACGAATTCCGGCATATTTTGTATTCTGTCTGGGGGCTCTTTTGAAGTTCCAGACCATTATGTTTGCGCCGATCCTGATATTTACGATCATAGAACAGGTATTCCTCCGGGATTTTACCGTGAAGAAGATGCTCCGGGATCTGGCAGGGGGGCTGGGTGCCATTGCATCCATGTTTTTGTTTGCTGTGCCCTTTGGGCTGGACGTGGTAGTACCGAAATATGTAAACAGTCTCGGCTTGTTTGAGTACTGTACCGTGAATGCCTATAACTTCTGGGCAATTGTTGGAAAGAACTGGGTGGAGCAGACCAACAAGTTTTTATTTGTGAAATGCCAGACCTGGGGAAGTATCGCCATTGTGGCTTCGGTGCTCCTGAGTGGATTTGTTTTCTATAAGATGAAAGAGGACAAGTCGAAGTATTTCCTCAGCATGGCGGTTTTGATTTCGTTCGTATTCTTGTTTTCTGTGCGTATGCACGAAAGATATTTGTTCCCGGGTATCGTGCTGGTGCTGGCAGGATTCCTTCTTCGTCCCTGCAAGGAATTGTTCTGGGTATATGTGGGACTCTCTGTCGCCCAGTTTGTGAATATCGTACATGTCTATCATTATTTTATGGAACTGGGGACCACAGGGCCGGAAGGTTATACCATTGGAGCCACGGCGGTACTCACGGTCTTTATGGCAGGTTATCTTCTGTATGCATCACTGCGTAAAGGAGAGATCGTCTATGAACCAGAGCTTCAACAGGGGAAGGTGAACAAGAGAAAAAATATTAGTGAAAATACAAGAAAAGAAGAAAAGCGGTTAAAATTTACTATCACACCTTCCCGGAAAGCAGACAAGATGGGAAAAGTGGATTTTATCGTATTGTTTGCGATTATGATCCTGTATTCCTGCTTTGCCCTGTACGATCTTGGCCGGATGAGTGCGCCGGAGACAGCTTGGAAGAGCACGCAGAATGGCAGCCAGATCATTCTGGATTTTGGGGATAAGAAAGATATTTCTAATTTGTATTCCTTTACCGGAACTTATGAGGGGCGCAATTTCCAGGTGGAGGTGTCCGACGACGGTATGAACTATACCACGGCGGGAACTATGAGCGCCGGGGATGTATTTAAGTGGAATGATGTGCGGTTTGTCGGAGAAACGGAAGAGGCAGAGACCCAGCCGTTCCAGGTGAATGCCCGTTATCTTCGGTTTACTCTGCTTCATAATGAGGCGATGCTCAATGAGCTGGTGTTTAAGGATACTTCCGGAGAGTACATTGTGCCGGAAAATGCTTCCCAGTATCCAGAACTGTTTGATGAACAGGATGAATTTGATCCGGAGCTTGGATTCCGCAGCGGATCTTACTTTGATGAGGTATATCATGCCAGAACTGCGTATGAGATGATTCATGGGCTCCGCTCCTATGAAAATACCCATCCGCCTCTCGGCAAGATTTTCATCTCCCTGGGTGTGAGGGCATTTGGCATGAATCCCTTTGGATGGAGAATTGTAGGAACCCTTTTTGGCATCGGCATGATTCCTTTTCTCTATCTGTTTGGAAAGAGGCTGTTTCGCAGAACCTGGGTGGCAGGCGTGGTAACAATGTTGTTTACTTTTGATTTTATGCACTTTACCCAGACGAGGATCGCCACCATCGACGTCTATGGAACCTTTTTTATCATAGCGATGTTTTACTTTATGTACTGCTATGCCCAGACAAGCTTTTATGATACGGATTTCAAAAAGACCCTGATCCCCCTGGGGTTGAGCGGGCTGATGATGGGGCTTGGCTGCGCCAGCAAGTGGACCGCGATGTATGCGGGAGCCGGTCTCGCAGTATTTTTCTTCGCTATCCTGTTTAAGCGGTATATGGAGTTCCGGATCGCCAGGGATAATCCGAGGGGAGAGACCGCCGGCATATCCCATAGTCATATTGTCGAGGTGTTCCAGAAAAATATGTGGAAGACACTGGCTTTCTGTGTCCTGTTTTTTGTGGTGATCCCGGGAGTGATCTATCTGATGTCTTATATCCCGTTCCGCGGGGATACTGTTGGTGAGAGCCTCTGGAGCCGGATGATCGCAAACCAGCAGTCAATGTTTGACTATCATTCATCGCTGAAGGAAGGACATCCGTATTCTTCCACCTGGTATGAATGGCCGACGATGATCCGTCCGATGTTCTACTATTGTAATACCGTAGCCAATGAACTCAAGGAGGGAATTAGCGCATTTGGAAACCCACTGGTATGGTGGGCAGGAATTTTTGCTTTTATTTATATGATCTACCGCTGTGTGGCAAAGAAGGACAGCATTTCCCTGTTTTTGATCTTTGCCTATCTGGTGCAGTATCTTCCATGGGTGCTTGTGCCAAGATGTACGTTTTCCTACCATTATTTTCCTAGCGTTCCCTTTGTTGCGCTAATGCTTGGGTATACCATGTACTGCTTTATCGGGGAAAATAAAAATAAGCGCTGGCTGGCATTTGCGTACTGTGCCGCGGCCTTTGCTCTGTTTCTGATGTTTTATCCGGTATTATCGGGACAGCCTGTCAGTGCAGAATACGTCAATGATGGTTTGAAGTGGCTGAAGGACTGGGTGTTGATATACTAAAGGAAGATTAAGAACCGGGGAAAGGATTATTGAAATGAGCGATATACGAAGACTGGTCCGGGATATTGACCGGGGAAAGAATTTGCAGAAGAATCTGCCAGCATATGGGAATCTGCTGGCAGACACATATCTGGATTATGCGGCGGTTGAATTGGTTTTTTCCAGCTATCTGCTGGTGGATTCCATGCCGGAGTATCAAGGTATTTCAACGGAAGAGAGTGCGCTTTGTGAGGAAGTGATCTCCCGGCTGAGGAGACTGATCGAGGGATCCAGGGAAGAAATACCAGAGATGTTGGAGGAACTTAAGGAGATTCGTGGCCGCATCACGAAGACGATGGAACAGGTTACCTTTTATACAGATCGGCTGATCTGCTATGAGTATGTGTTGAATCGTATGAAAATGCGCTTTGCTGAAGATAAAGAGAAAAAAGAAGGATGGGAAGGAATTCAGGAGGAAGAATTTATAAACCGTCTTATGGCTTTTGTCGCTGCTCATGAAGATCAGAGCATCGTCAGGGACCGGCTGCAGTCGCTGATGGGAATTCTTCCGGTTCATATGACAAAAAATAAGCTGCTGGAAAAGATAGAGCAGACAGTGACTCTCTATAAGGGAAGTGATGTGGCTTCTCTGGAAGGATTTGCCTATATGATCCGCTCCGCAGCAATGCTCCATCCCCTGGAGGAGGGTACAGATGATGAGATCGAATCATTTATATCAGAGCTGGAGGGGACAGACTTCAAGGAACTGGGTGCCGGTACTTATGAGGTTCTTTGTGACAAGTTAGAGCAGGTTAGCGAACGCATCTGTGAAATTACAGACTTTTATTATTCGCTTCAGAAGGTGGTCAATGGATGTTATGCTTTTTGTCTGGCAAAGTTACATAATGATAAAAATACAGAGACACAAAGGATCAGTCACCGGATCCTCTCTGCTGTTGTAAAAGGAGAACTGGAGGAAGAGGAACTGGAGAAACTGGAGGGCAGGATCGAAGACTGTGTGGAACAATCCAGTTATCTGGAGGCGGTGCTTTTTGAGGTGAAGAGTTCCTGCAGGGAGGTTCTTAGGGAACTGGAGCTGGAGCGGGAATTTGAAGACTTTGCCCAGATCGCAAATCTGCTATCGGACAGCTTGTTTGTGGATCTGGATGAGAGTAATCAAGAAGAAATTGTGGATGAACAAAAGGCAGCCCAGGTCGCAGCAAAATTGACAGAAGAGATTTCCAGGAAGCTGGCGGAATGTAAGAGACCGGTGAAAAAGGCAGTTATGGCGGCGGTTCTGGAGAAGCTTCCCGCTGGTTTTCCGGGAACCAGAGAGGTGGAGGAATATATCCGCACGAATTTATTCGGGTGTCAGGATCTTTCGGAAAAAATGGCGGCAGTCCTGGAGCTGGAGCAGATGATGAGTGAGGAAGAGCGCTGGCAGAGACCGTATAATTTGTGACAGTGATGGAGGAAGATATGATATATTGGTACGACGATCTTTACATGGATCAGCCTGTCAGAAGAGAAGAAGAAAAGTGTAGAAGAACCATCGAGAAAAGAAGCTTCTGGCAGAAGCTGCCTTGGAAAAAGAGCTATTATATCATAATGCTTGCCAATAACAGGGAAAATTTATTTGAAATCATGAACACAAGTGAGATGTTTTTTCGGTATTATGGGTATACTGATATATATATCATAGGCGTTTCCAGGCATTACGAGGGAGCTGTAGAGATGTTTCGCCGGATTATGACAGAAGGTTACAGAAAGGATGCTGGATTCGATCCCAGACAGTTATTCCGGCGGGAGCGTTTTCAGCCAGGTAAGACCGTCCGGAGGTGAAAGGATTGGCGATTATACTCGCAATATTGAAATTTTTGGGAATTCTGCTGTTGGTGGTGCTTTCCCTGGTGCTGCTTGCCAGTGCAGCCCTGCTCTTTGTTCCGGTGCGCTATGTGGTGGAGTTTAGAGAGGGAAAACCGGTCCGGCTGGGATTCCGGGTTTCCTGGTTCTTAAGGGCTTTTCAGATCCGTAAATCCGTTTCGGCAGATAAGGTCTATGTTCATCTGTTTGGCATGGATGTCCAGAATTTGAAGAAACTGTTTCGGCGGGAACAGAAGCAGAAGAAGGAACATAAAGAACGGCACGGGAACAGAAGCCGTGTGGAGCTGGTGGATGACCTCAATGATGAGGCAAAAAAACAGGAGGAGTCCCACAGGAAAGAAGAGAAGGTGCAGGTGGATACCGATTATAAGGAAGTGGAAGCAGAAAAAGAAGTAAATAAGGGAAAAAATTCCAAAAAGAATAAAAAGTCCTTTTCATTTAATAAGATATCTAGTATAATTACATTTATCCGGAGTTATGAGCATAGATCCGGATTAAACAAGATAAAAAAAGAGTTTATTGCACTAATTCGATATCTGATGCCAGACAAGGTTCAGGGAAGGATTTCCTTTGGAACAGGTGATCCCTGTACCACGGGCTGGATCTTAGGAGCGGTGAGTATGTTCCGGGCAGCTTACACTGACGGACTGACGATCCTGCCGCATTTTGAAGAAAAAATTTTTGTGGCGGAGGGATATGTGAAAGGGAAGGTTCACTCTGTTTATTTTCTCAGGTTATTCTTGAGGGGATATATGGATGATGATATAAAGCGATGTATTCGTCACGTTTTAAAAATGATTTAAAGCTAATTAGAAAGTGAGGTTATAATTATGGGAGAAAATAGTTTTAACAGTACGGTAGAATCTTTGTTTAAAGGGATGGATAATTTTATTACCACAAAGACGGTGATTGGTGATGCGGTGCGCTTTGAGGATGGTACCATTGTGCTTCCTCTGGTAGATGTTAGTTTTGGAGTGGCTGCCGGAGCCTTTACTGATGATACCGCGAAGAAGAACAATGGTGGAGGCGGTATGGGCGGAAAGATCCAGCCAAGTGCCGTGCTTGTCATCAAGGATGGCAATTCCAAACTGGTGAATGTAAAAAATCAGGATGGTATCACCAAGTTGTTGGATATGGTTCCGGAATTTATGGAAAAATTCAAAAAGAAAGACGATGCTGAGGGAGACAAGGAAGAGAAATAGAGGGACTCAATAGATCAAGATAAAAAAACATTTCAAAATATTTATTTTTTTCTTGCATTATGCTGCAAATTTTGGTAAAATAGTCGTGTTGTGTGTGAATGAACAAAGTTTATGAGTTAAGTTGAAGATAGAAGGAGGTGCTTTTCATGGCAAGGTGTGCAGTTTGTGATAAGAGCGTACATTTCGGAAATGCAGTGAGCCATTCTCACAGAAGAAGCAATAAAATGTGGAAATCGAATCTCAAATCGGTAAGAGTAAAGGTAAACGGCGGAACAAAAAAAATGTATGTTTGTACTTCCTGCCTTCGCTCAGGCAAAGTAGAGCGCGCGTAGGCTGCGAATTTAAATGACAGAACATAATGACAGGTCCTTTATCCTGGAAGATAACTTCTGGAGCAGGGATCTGTTTTTTATGTTAGCCTGACAAACAACTAGCATCTATCTTGAGCAGTGGGATGCTATTTTTTTGTGAAAAAGTATACCATATAATATATAACTTATTAATAAGAATAAAATATACATATATTGTCATACTTCTAGTTGTTTCTGACTATTGGTCATGCTATAATATATAATACAGAAGGAAAATAATGGATATTATATGGTATTTTTTAAGGAGAGTATGTTATGATTATTCAGCACAATATAGCCGCACTTAATACGATGACACAGCTTGGCGTTACGAATGATAAGTTAAAGAAGGCAACAGAAAGGCTTTCTTCCGGTTACCGGGTCAACCGGGCAGCAGACGACGCAGCAGCAATGGCTATTTCTGAGAAAAAACGGGCACAGATACGAGGGCTGGCCCGCGCTGCAAAAAATGCACAGGATGGGATAAGTTTTGTACAGACCGGAGATGGAGCGATGAGCCAGATCGGGGCAATGCTGCATCGGATGCGGGAACTCACGGTCCAGGCATTAAATGACGGGGTGTACGAACCAGCCGACCAGGCGGCTCTGCAGATGGAGTTTGACCAGCTGCAGAGTGAGATTGACCGGGTGAACGACCAGACAGAATTTAATAAAAAACCTGTATTTGAGCACTATACGGATAATTTTTCACTGCTTGAGGGGAACCGGGTATGGAGTCAGGATCAGATACATACGATTGACAGCAGCAATTCTTCTCTCACGGTGAAATATGTTGCAGTGGAGCCAGATGGCACAGAGGTAGAAAAAGAAAAAACTCTTACAATCCCTGAGGGGACATACACCACCCAGGAATTGATGGATGAGATGGATGATGTGGTGACGGCGCTGGGAGATGAGGCGGACGGGCTGTATCTCGAATATAGTGAGGATCACAAGTGCAACATGGTACTTCAAAATGGAAAAGAAGTCAAGGATGTGTCAGGTGGGCTTTCCTATCTGTTCTATGACTGTTATGGCGGCAATAAATCAGGGGCACTTATCGGAACGACGGTCTTTTTTCCCGGGGATCCGCTCGTTGTGAAGGACGGCGAAAACGATGAGCTGCATTTTCGTATCGAATATTTTGACGGTACGATGAAGGAGATCGACATTGATGTTGCCGAGGATGGTTACAGCCGGAGTGACATGATCAAGTATCTGAATGAATATCGGTTTCCAGATGGCAAAACACTGATCGATTATGGGATCAAGGCGAGTGAATATGGAGAAGCATCGATTCAGATCGGCGGTGATACGGGACTGATCACCGGACTGAAAGGAAATATGTTTGCCATCGATGACAAACATTTTGATTCGGTGTTCTATGACAATACGAAATACGGGGCAGTAAAGGAGGTGCCGGCGGTATTTACCGGTGGTAATGTTTTGAATGCTTCAGATGTGAATTTCAGTAAGTTTGACATTGACAGTACAAATAACACTCTGCGGCTTCGGGTGGACGGGGGCGCCTACGAAACGATCCAGCTGGATGACGGGAGCTACGGCATCACAGAGATGGTCACTCAGCTTCAGAAGAAACTGGATGAGAAAAACCTAGGTATTAAGGTAACCCAGCATACGGTCACCGGGATAACAACGCCAAACGGTAATAAAAGTTACCGATTTTCCGGTCTGACACTGACAACCAATTCGATCGGAAAAGAAAGCAGCATTGAATTTGATGTGCCGGGCAGCAGCGCGTACGATACGTTGTTTGTCAAGCGCAGGTATACAGATCCCGGTAAGGCCTCAAATATAGTTGACGGCGAGTGGTATACAACGAACAGTGCACCTTATGTTTTAGGAGGGAAGGTATTTGACAGTACTGTAGATTTCCCACTGACGATCGATGGTTCTAATAAATCCTTTTATCTGGAAGTGACAGAAGAAGGGGAATCTCCCCAAAAGCAGCTGATCACATTGACGGAAAAGACATATTCTTCGCTGGATAATATTATAAAGGAGATCAATGACCGCATTGGTGATCAGACAAATTATGCAGAGAAGATTCTGGCAGTCAGGAGTGGCAGCAGGATTGAGCTGACAACAAAATCGGGCAATGACACGGTAACAAAGATCAACGTATCGGGCGGCGTTACCAGTGGATACGATGTACTGTTTGTGGGGGAGAAGATGACATACCCCAAAAGTACAAGTATTACCCTGCTGCCTATCAAGCCGGACGCTTCCGGCAACATCACCTTTACGTCTCTCAATAATAAGCTGAACGTAAGTATCGGGGGCGAGTACCGTACGGTGACAGTACCTCCGGGGACTTATACACCGGAAAAGCTGGTAGAGCTCTTGAATGAAAGTGAGCTTAAGGGTAAGCCAGTTACTTCATATAACAATTATTCTTCTTCCACCAGCAGCGGGAAAACTGCCTATAAGACCAACAGTACTACAACGGAAAGTGGAAAAGAAAGTCCCTATTCCAATTCGGGAGCAGCAGGAACCGGCGGAAAAGTTGACGGCTCCACTCAGGTCAAGGATGGTACATCGGGATGGCATCAGCTGGGTGGAACCCTGGGTTCCTATACGAAGATAGATAATTCAAACAATCAGTTTTCGATCGATATCAACGGAAAGAAATATACGGTAACATTAAAAAACAGCACGGGTTCTGGTTATACAGCCAGTGGGCTGGCGAAAGAAATAGAGGACAGGCTGAAAGAAGTTACATCGGAGGCAAATCAGGTAAAAGTTTCCGTGAACAGTGGTCATTTAAGGTTTACCACCGTTGCTGTGGGAGAGGGGAAAACGGTGACAACAGCAGGGTGTGATTCCCCCTTTCTTGCCAGCATCAATACAAACAAAACAAAAGGGTATACCACCACATCTTCCATTTATTCCGATACCTATCCTTTTACTCTTAATTCTTCCAACAATCAGTTTACGATCAGAATTGATGGAAAGGCAGAAACAATTTCTCTGGACACAACAAAGACCTATAGCAGTCTGGGCGATATCCAGAAGGAACTGAATGATAAATTATCTGCCAAAGGGGTTACGGTCAGCACGCATGGAAGCGGGCTGAGATTTGAGAGAAATACGCCGGGGACGGGGAGCGTCAGTCTGGATATAGATAACAGCGGCCCGGCAGGAAACATCATATTTAAATCACCAGCCACGGCGACGATGTACCAGTCGTCAGTTACGATACCAAAGGCTGCCAATGCCACCACACCGGGAACGGCTAAATTTACAGTAACTATGGGAGGAAATACCTATACGGCGACACTGACAAATACAGATACATCCAATGCAAAAACCTATACAGCGGACCAGCTGCAGGCGGAACTGAATAAGGCAGTCTGGATGCAGAACGATACAGGAACCGCTAAAACCCCTGGCGACTTTGGCTTTTCCGTTTCGACATCCGGGGGCCGTATCAAGTTTGCTACGACAGCTAGGGGAAGTGGGCAGAGTATCAGTGCCAGTGCAAAATCTGGTCCAGTCAATAGTACCACGCCGACAGTGACGGCGAGTCTTACAAAAAATCCGGATGGAACGATAAGCATCGGTTTGAATTCTACCTCCGAATTTGCCGCTATACCATATAATAAAATTGCTGTTCTACAGGCAAAAGGAGATGATCCGGAGCGCTCGGATCCTACTTTATACACACGTAAATACACTACCAAAAAATGTAATCTGACCACAAAAAGACCCTCAGTTATGCCGGGTTCCGTTACGATCACCGATGCAAATAAGACATTGCGTTTTTCCTACAGATATCATTATGGAAGTTCAAAGAATATAGAGATCAACCTGGACGAAGGAACATTTTCCCGTGCTGAACTGCAGAAGATGCTCCAGGAAAAGCTGGATGCCAGTCTGGAAAATGATCCGGCTCATAAGGGAGAGGGACTGAAAGTGGAAGTTGGCGACCAGATTATCCTTGAGTCAAAACGGTATGGGAGATATGAAATCTACAACATCAATGGTGGGTTTTATGAAAATGTCATGATGGGGACAGCCCTTCGCACGGAAAATGATAAAGCAGCGTATATAGAGGGTAAACTGGTGGTGGATGACGTATATATCGTAGGACGTAAGGATATCAGAAATAAAAATACTACAATTCAGAAGGGAGACAATGACGAGCTGAATGTAGATCTTACCGTCAATGGCAAAGTAACGACGCTGAATATGGTTCTGGATCCGGGGACTTATAATTCGGATTCTCTCGTAAAACACATTCAGGAGAAATTGTCAGAACAACTAAAGGCAAACGGGCTTCCAGAGAATATGGTTTTGGCAGGGGTTGGTGTGTATGATAGTGGAGCAGAGGGAGCAGATGATAAAAATGCACTGTTTTTCTATTTAAATAAGCAGCTGGAGCTGACACCGGGCGATTACGCCATCGATGGCCTGAGTGGAAAAGCATTGTTCAGCATCTTTTATAAGACAGATGGAGATCCCATTCCTGCCTATGTGACAGGGACAAAGGATATTTCTGGCGGCGTAGAGGTGAAGGATGGAGAAAATGAATTTTCAATTGATGTGGATGGGAAGACGTTTACATATAAGATTCCGGAGGGCAGCTACGATACTGCCGGGGAGCTGGCAGATGCCTTGAATAAGGTGATTACCGATGCAGCAGATGATTCCGGCCTGAAGGTTTCGTTGTCGGGAAATATGCTGAAATTTGCTTACAACAAATTAGGGGTACATACCATTGAGAATATTCAGGGGCCGGCAAAAACAGTACTGTTCTATCAGACCAGAGGGCGCTTTGACCAGGCGGTTGACGAATGGCTTCAAATCGGTGCCAATGGGCAGCAGGGGATAGAACTGAAAAGGTATAGCATGAGTACCATGAGCCTGGGTGTCAATTCCCTTACCATCAGTAAACATAAATATGCTGATAAAGCACTTGACAGAATCGATGAGGCATTGAATTATCTAAGTTCTGTCAGGAGCAAATATGGGGCAATGGAGAACCGCCTGGAATATGCAGTCAGGGTTAACGATATTGCCGCTGAAAACACGCAGAATTCAGAATCCATAGACCGGGATACCGAGATGGCATCGGAAATGGTAGAGTATTCTAAATCAAAATTGTTACAGCAGGCGGGAGTGAGTATTCTGAGTCAGACAAATCGTAATACGCAGTCTATACTTTCCCTGCTGAAATGATGATAGTACCCATGTATAAAAAAGTTTTACAATGAGAAAGATGTTTTTAACAGGATGTAAACAGGTTATATCCGATGACCAGACACAGTATGATGATAACGATGGCAAGAAAACCATTCGTAATAAAAAGCATGATCGTCATACCGATTCCGAGCCAGAACAGGATAAATCCAAGAAGACGTTTCATACACTGACTCCTTTCTGGTTGTTAAAAATAAATTTACTCATATTCTATTTTATGCATGGTGTAAAAAATAGTTACTCAGATGCATCACACTGGTGTCTTGACTTTTACAGGTAAAAATCTTTGTTCCAAAGGTTTGATTTTTCCGAGGTTTTGGTGTAAACTAGTAATAATGTATTTTGAAATTTGATTGGAGGGTTCATATGAGAGGGCAGTTAGATAATGAAATGGGAAAGATCGTAGTGGATGAAGATGTTCTGGCCAAATACGCGGGTTCTGCTGCTGTAGAATGCTTTGGCGTTGTGGGGATGGCATCCGTCAACATGAAGGATGGCATAGTCCAGCTTTTAAAAAGAGATAATATACGACATGGGGTAAACGTAAAAATACAGGAAAACAAATTGTATATCGGGATGCATATTATTGTTGCCTACGGTGTGAGCATCATGACTGTGGCAGAAAACCTGGTAGATAATGTAAAATATAAAGTTGAGGAATTTACCGGGATGGAAGTTGGGAAAATAATTGTATGTGTAGAGGGCGTAAGAGTGGTCAACTAACACAGGAGTGTCTTGTATCATTGACGATTTGGAGGACAAAAAATTGAAAGTAAAAACGATGGATGCGCTGCTGGTAAAAAAGTGTTTTCTGGCGGGAGCGGCAGCGATTCAGGCTAAAAAGGAATATATAAATGACTTAAACGTATTTCCGGTACCCGACGGTGATACGGGGACCAATATGACCATGACGATCATGTCGGCGGCCAACGAAGTTCTGGCCATTGAGGAACCGGATATGGAGACGATATGCAGAGCGATCTCCAGTGGTTCCCTGCGCGGTGCCAGAGGGAATTCGGGAGTGATACTTTCCCAGCTTCTCCGCGGATTTACGAAAGTGATCCGAAATGAAAAAGAAATCAATGTAAAGATTCTTGTCCAGTCCTTTCAAAAGGCAGTGGATTCGGCGTATAAGGCGGTTATGAAGCCAAAAGAGGGGACAATCCTCACAGTGGCTAAGGGAGGAGCAGAACATGCTTACAAAATTGCCAAGAATTGTGATGACATTGTAGAATTTGCACGTCAGGTCATTGAGCAGATGCGGGTGGTCTTGTCCCGTACCCCTGACATGCTGCCAGTGCTCAAAGAGGCAGGGGTGGTGGATTCTGGCGGTGAGGGGCTTGTGACAATACTGGAGGGTGTTTATGATGCACTTACCGGAAAAGAGGTCCATTACGAAGCAGAAGGCGGGGCCTCTGTCATTAAAAACACGTCAAACAGTGCAAATGTGGATGGAATCAGCACAGGAGATATCAAATTTGGCTATTGTACAGAATTTATTATTATGTTACAAAAAGAATTTACATCCAGGGATGAGAAGAGCCTGAAAGGATATCTGGAGAGTATCGGGGATTCCATCGTGTGTGTGGCGGACGAAGAGCTGGTGAAGATCCACGTTCATACAAATGATCCTGGACTGGCGATCCAGAAGGGACTTACCTACGGTGAACTGTCCCGTATGAAGATCGATAACATGCGGGAGGAGCACAATGAGCGGCTGATCCAGTCTGCCGGTGCCACAGGGACAGCACCAATGGTTCAGGAGAAGAAAGAGGCGGAGACGCCCTGGAAGAAAGTGGGATTTATCAGTGTCTCCGTCGGTGAGGGACTGGGAAATATTTTCCGGGAACTCGGGGTAGATTATGTGATCGAGGGCGGACAGACGATGAATCCCAGTACGGAAGATATACTGGATGCCGTGTCCCAGGTCAGGGCAGAGACGATATATATTTTCCCTAATAATTCCAATATCGTTCTCGCGGCGAATCAGGCCAGGGATCTGACGGAAGATAAGGATATTGTGGTGATCCCGACCAAGAATATCCCCCAGGGAATTACTGCCATGATCAATTATATCGATGGAAATTCTGCGGAAGAAAATGAGGCGGCCATGACAGAAGCGATGCAGCAGATCAGATCGGGACAGGTAACCTATGCGGTACGCGACACCTCCATCGACGGAAAAGAGATCAAACAGGGAGATATCATGGGACTCAGCGATAAGACCATTGAAGTGGTAGGAAGCGATGTAAAGGAGACGACACTCCGCCTGATCGATGCACTTAAGGATGAGGAGACAGAGCTTGTCACACTGTACTTTGGCGAGGAGAGTTCTGAGGAGGAGGCCCAGGAGATCGCTGCGGCAGTTTCTGAGAAGTATGATGAGATCGAAGTGGAAGTAGAGTATGGCGGACAACCGATTTATTATTACTTTATTTCTGTTGAATGAGAGGATCAGAGGAGAGGCATGCGCCGGGAGACCGGAGAGGTCAAAGCATACCTCTCTTTAGTAATGTTGAGGTGAAAGAAATTCCTGACAGACAGAATGGGGAAGTTGGGTGGAAGAGAGGATGAGACAGTGGACAAACTGGTTTTGATCGATGGAAACAGCATAGTGAACCGTGCTTTTTACGGGGTGCCGGAGCTTACGAATAAGGAAGGGCTCCATACGAATGCGATCTATGGTTTTTTAAATATTCTTTTAAAAGTGATGGAAGAGGAAGCGCCGACACATCTGATGGTGGCATTTGATATGAAGGCGCCTACCTTCCGCCATGAGATGTACGAGGCGTATAAGGGAACGAGAAAACCTATGGCGGAGGAGTTGAGAGAGCAGATACCGGTTCTCAAAGAGGTTCTGGCGTCGATGGGAATCCCTATGAAGGAGCAGGAGGGAATCGAAGCGGATGATATTCTGGGAACCATGGCGAGGGCAGGGGAAGCCCAGGGGTTTGAGGTGTCTGTGGTATCCGGGGACCGGGACATGCTGCAGCTTGCCACAGACCGGATCAAGATCCGTATTCCGAAGACAAAGGGCGGCAAGACGACTGTTGAAGACTATCACAGCGCCCAGGTTATTGAAAAGTATGGAGTGACGCCGTCTCAGATCATTGACCTGAAGGGTCTTATGGGGGATGCCTCAGACAACATACCAGGAGTACCGGGAGTGGGAGAAAAGACAGCGGTAAAAATACTTACGATGTTTGGCACCGTAGAAAATGCCATTGAGCATGTGGAGGAAATTACGCCGAACCGAGCCAGGCAGGCAGTAAAAAACAATATAGAACTTGCACGGATGAGCAAAAAACTGGCGACGATCAAGACGGACTGCCGGCTTGGCATCAAACCGACAGACTGCAGGATCACAAATATTTTTACGGAGGAGGCTTACCAGCAGATTCAAAGACTGGAGTTCAAATCCATGATGAGCCGTTTTCAGGGCGATACCGGCGGGGACCTGTCCATCGAGAAGAATTTCCGTGAAGTGGAAAAAAAAGAAGATTTTATCAAAGTAATCAATGGCTGCCAGAAGGCAGACAGTGTGTCGGTAAAGATCATTTTTAAAAACAAAGAAGATATGACGTCTGGTGAGAATGGTCAGATGTCCTTATTTATAGAAGAAGAAAAAAAGCTGGCAGCCGTGGTGCTCTGTGCGTCGGAGGAAGATGTTGTATTCTGTCATGGCGTGGAGTGGATCACAGAAGAGCTGGTTCGGGAACAGCTGGAGCGCCTGGTGTCACAGGGAGTACTTCTGATCGCCAGTGATCTGAAACACCAGCTGGATTATCTGCCGGAGATCAGTGCGGACCAGGCATTTGATACGGCGCTGGCAGCCTATATTGCAGATCCGGTACAAAAGGGGTTTGCGGAGGAAGATATCGCTGCAGAGTATGCGGGGATGACGATGGTTCCTTACAGCCAGCATTTTGGAAAGATGAGCGAGTACCGTTCCTATCAGGGATCCCGGAAAGAATTTGTGAAGTATGGCTGTTATTGCGCACTGGTTAATTTCAAGGCTTATAAATCACTGCACCGGAAGTTAAAGAGGATGAAATCCTATGATCTGTTCGCACAGATTGAGATGCCCCTGGTATTTACCCTGTATCATATGGAACAGGAAGGGATTCAGGTGCGCAGGGAGGCACTCCGCGAGTATGGAGACAAACTCGGTGAGCGCATAGAGGTATTGCAGCAGGAGATTTATGATCTGGCGGGGGAGGAGTTTAATATCAATTCTCCGAAACAGCTGGGTGTTATTCTTTTTGAGAAACTGCGGATGCCTTATGGAAAGAAGACAAAGACCGGTTATTCTACCTCGGCAGAGGTATTGGAAAAACTTCGTTTTGAAAGTCCCATCGTGGAGATGATTCTGGAATACCGCCAGCTCACCAAGCTTAAATCTACCTATGCCGACGGACTGTCCGCTTTTATTGATATGGATGGAAGGATACGTTCTACCTTTAACCAGACCATTACGGCGACAGGAAGACTCAGCAGTACCGAACCCAATCTGCAGAATATCCCGATCCGGATGGAGCTTGGCAGGCAGATCCGCAAAGTATTTGTGCCAAAGGAGGGCTGTGTATTTCTGGATGCCGACTATTCCCAGATCGAGCTCCGGGTACTGGCACATATGTCTGGTGACGAGAGGCTCATCGAGGCATACCGGGAAAATGCGGATGTTCACCGGACTACGGCGGCTCTTGTCTTTCATGTCCCCTATGAAGAGGTGACGGAGCTTCAGAGAAGAAATGCCAAGGCAGTGAATTTCGGCATCGTATATGGCATCAGCGGCTTTGGGCTTTCCAGAGACCTGAATATCACGAAGAAGCAGGCAGAGCAGTACATTGAAGATTATTTTCATACCTACCCCAAGGTAAAGGAGTATATGGATTCTCTGGTGGATATGGGAAAAAGTAAGGGGTATGTCACCTCGATGTTTGGGCGCCGGCGTCCAATCCCGGAGCTTGTGTCTAAGAATTTTATGCAGAGACAGTTCGGAGAGCGCATTGCCATGAATTCACCGATCCAGGGGACGGCGGCAGACATTATTAAGATCGCCATGATCCATGTAGACCAGAAACTTCGGGAACGGAAGCTGGAATCCCGCCTGATCCTGCAGATACACGATGAACTTCTGATCGAGACAAAGGAATCGGAAGTGAATGAGGTGACGGAGATCCTGGAGCATGAGATGGTGGCAGCGGCTGATCTCCGAGTGCCGCTGATTGCAGAAGTAAAGAGGGGAAATTCCTGGTATGAAGCAAAATAACAGTAAAATCATCGGCGTTGCCGGAGGTGTGGGAAGCGGCAAATCCACGGTGCTGGATATCCTCAGACAAAAGCATGATGCGGTGATCTGCATGGCGGATGAGTTGGGATATGAGGTTATGAGACCGGGGAAAGCGGGCTTTGACAGAATACGGGAGGTCTTTGGGGAAGCCATACTCTCTCCTGACGGGGAGATTGACAGAGAGCATTTGGCGCGCCGGGTATACTGCGATCCAGACCAGCTCAGACGCCTCAATGGCATCATTCATCCCCTTGTGCTCTTGGAGATCCGAAAGAGAATCTCCGGGAGGGACCGCAGCAGATTGTTCATTCTGGAGACCGCACTTTTGTTTGAAACCGGCTGTGATCAGCTGTGCGATGAGGTGTGGGGCGTGATTACGGAAGATGAGATCCGTATTCAGAGGCTGAAGGACTCCCGTGGCTATACGAGGGAGAAGGCAGAGAGCATTATGAGGAACCAGTATAGCAATGATACCTTACGGACCTTGTGCAAAAGAGTGCTGGTCAATGATGGGGAGCTGAGGGATCTGGAGGCGCAGATTGGTGAGGCGGTAGAAAATCTGCTGGAAAATCCAAAATGTATATGATACAATAAGTTCTAATGAACACGGAGAAACCGGAGGTTTCGACGTGAGTGCTTATGCTGGTCACGTAAGTGATAAAATTAGTGATAATTAAGTGTTAATTCAGAGACGGGGGATACATATGAGTAAGGATGGTTATGTATTTGGACTTGATATAGGAACGAGAAGCATCGTCGGTACCGTAGGTTACCGGGTGGGGACGGATCGCTTTGTGGTGGTGGCACAGGTGGCTGTGGAGCACACCACAAGAGCGGTGATCGACGGGCAGATTCATGATATTCCGACAGTGGCGCGGACCATCGCCCAGGTAAAGGCAAAGCTGGAAGAAAAGATCGGGGAGGCGCTCCGGCAGGTCAGCATTGCGGCAGCAGGACGTGTGCTGAAAACAAAAAATGTGTATGTAGAATATGAGATGCCTTCTGAGACGAAAGTGAGCCAGGAACACATTCATTCCCTGGACAGCCTCGCGGTGGAGAAAGCCTATGAGGAAATCCGTACCGAAACCGATCACAAGGACAAGCATTTCTACTGTGTCGGCTATTCGCCGGTAAAATATTATCTCAATGGATACCCAATGGAGATGATCGAAGAACATATGGCCTCCTCCATCGGTGTAGAGATGATCGCCACCTTTCTTCCGGATGAAGTGGTGGAAGGACTTTATTCTGCCGTGGAAGCTGCCGGGCTGCAGGTGGCAAGCCTGACACTGGAGCCCATTGCGGCGATCAATATCGCCATTCCCGAGCGTTTCCGTCTGCTGAATATTGCGCTGGTGGATGTGGGAGCAGGGACTTCGGATATCTCCATCGTAAAGGATGGAAGTATCATTGCCTTTGGCATGATACCTCTGGCGGGAGATGAAATCACAGAGGCTGTTGCCCGCAAGTTCCTTGTGGATTTTGAGATGGCGGAAAAGATAAAGAAGTCAGCTGCCAGAAAAAAGACCATAGCGTTTAAAAATATTATGGGAGAAGGGTACAAGATTGGATATGAAGAGCTTCGGGAGACTGCGGAGGAAGCGATTCATCTTATCGTAGAAAAAGTCTCAGAAAAGATCATTGAACTCAATGGCGGAAACTCTGTAAGTGCGGTCTTTGTCGTGGGCGGCGGCGGTAAGATGCCGGGATTTACAGAGAGAATGTCAGAATGCCTTTCCCTGCCGGAAAACCGCGTCAGCATACGGGGAGCAGAGGTGCTCCAGCAGGTGGATTTTTCGGCAGCCGGTGTAAAAAAAGATTCCACCCTTGTGACACCTATTGGGATCTGTCTGGAATATTATGAACAGAAGGGCAGTTTTATTCATGTAAGAGTAAACGATGAGCGGATCAAGTTATATGATAATGGTAAAGCCACGATTCTGGATGCCTGCCTCCATGCCGGATTTGCCCAGAGCAGCCTGTTCCCGACCAGAGGCGACAGTCTCACATACTTTGTGAACGGGGAAGAACGGGTGACGAAGGGGCGTCTTGGCGAGGCGGCGGAGGTCATGATCAACGGAAAAGAAACGAGCCTCAATGAGATCGTACATGAAAATGATGTCATACAGATCAAAGCGGCCACCCGCGGAGAGAATGCTTCCCTCACCCTGGGACGGATTTCCGAATACCGGAAAGAATTGCAGTATAGGGTGTTTGGAAAAATTGTGCTCTGCCCGGTTATGGCAGAGGTAAATGATAAGTGCCAGAATAGTTCTTATGTAATCCGGGAAGGGGACCGGGTAAAAATTCTGGAGACCTATTCCGTCCAGCAGCTTCTGGAATTCTTGGGCCGGCCTGTGGAGGATAAAGTACTTGTCGATGGGAAAGAACAGGGCAGGAGCGCCAGACTGGAAAACGGGGCTGTGCTGGAGAAAATCCTTTCTGAACCCATAAAAGAAGAAAAGAAGATACAGGAGCGGCCGGTAAAAAATGTGATGTCAGATCTGACGGTTCCAGATATTCCTCTGGGACCGGATCCGCTGCTGGCACCAGTCAGGCCTCTGCCGGCATGGGCGGCAGATCTTCCCATCAGCAACCCGGCAGTGAGACCCCAGCAGAGTATGGCAGTATCTCCAGTGTCCTCTGCTCCCGGTTCCACGATGGGGCAGGCAGGATATTCAGTCGGCGGGGCCGGCCGGCGTATCCGGGTTAAGATCAACGGAAAAGAGACAACGCTGCTGGAAAAAAGAAATCATTCCTTTGTAGATATTTTTGACGTATATCCCTTTGATCTTACGAAGCCTGGCGGGAAGCGGCTGATATCCCGACTGAATGGCAGGGATATCAGTGACTTTACGACAGCGGTTCATGAGGATGACAGTATTGATCTATACTGGGAAAAATAAAAAGGATGGAAAGGTGAAAAATGAAACTTTACAGCATTGCCAGTGGGAGTAGTGGAAACAGTATATTTATCGGGTCTGAGGAAAATTCTGGCGGGATTCTCGTGGATACAGGGATCAGTAAAAAGCGCATTGAGGAAGGGCTTGCGGCGGAGCATGTCACCATGGATCATATACAGGGGATCTTTATCACTCATGAACATTCCGATCATATCTGCGGTCTGGGACCGGTGCTTCGTAAATACGCCATTCCAGTATATGCCACAGAGGGAACCATCGATTCCATCCTGAGAAATGGGAAATGCGGGAAGGTGGATACAGATCTTTTTCAGCCTGTGCGCCCCGATGTGCCGGTAAATGTAGGCGGTATGGAAGTCATGCCTTTTTCGATCTCCCATGACGCGGCAGATCCGGTCTGTTATACGATCCGTGAAGGGGATGTGAAGGTGGCTGTGGCCACGGATATGGGTGAGTACACCGACTATACCCTGTCCCATCTGGAGGATTGTGAGGGAATGCTCCTGGAGGCAAACCATGATATCAATATGCTGCAGGCGGGGAGTTATCCTTATCAGCTGAAACTGCGCATTCTCGGCAAGGAGGGACATCTTTCAAACGATGCCTGCGGCCGTCTGCTCCGAAGGCTGGTGCATTACCGGTTAAAACATATTTTGCTGGGGCATCTCAGCCAGGAAAATAACTATCCCGAACTGGCCTATGAGACAGTCCGCTATGAACTCGCACAAGAAGAACTGGCAGCAGAAGACGAGCTGTTTCTCGGGGTGGCGGGGCGGATGGCGCCGACACCACCAGTATTTGTAAATTAAAAAAGAGAACGAAGTTCACCATATAGAAATGAGGGTAAAGATGAAAAAGACAATTATAACAGTAGTAGGAAAAGACAGCGTGGGAATCATTGCAAAGGTATGTACTTATCTGGCAGAAAATGGGATCAATATTCTGGATATTTCCCAGACCATCGTAGATGGATTTTTTAATATGATGATGGTGGTAAATACAGATCTTTCGTCTAAAAAGTTCGTGGAGCTTTCGGAAGAATTGGAAGAACTGGGAAAAGGCATTCATTGTATCATAAAAGTCCAGCGGGAGGACATATTTGACAAGATGCACAGAATATAGTGGAAGAAAGGGAAATATCGTGATAAATATAAATGAAGTGATTGAGACAAATAACATGATTGAGAAAGAAAACCTGGATGTGCGGACCATTACCATGGGAATCAGCCTGCTGGACTGTGTGGACAGCGATCTTGACCGATTATGCAGTAATATTTATAATAAAATAACCTCCATGGCAGAGAACCTGGTAGCTGTGGGCGAGGAAATCAGCATGGAGTATGGTATTCCCATTGTAAACAAGAGGATATCCATCACGCCGGTGTCCCTGATCGGCGGATCTGCCTGCCGGACGCCGGAGGATTTTGCCACGATTGCCAAGACTTTGGACCGGGCGGCGAAGCAGGTAGGCGTGAATTTTATCGGCGGCTATACGGCGCTGGTGTCAAAGAAAATGACGACTGCCGACAAGAACCTGATCTGTTCCATTCCCCAGGCTCTTGCCTGCACCGAGCGGGTGTGCAGTTCTGTCAATGTGGGTTCCACCAAGACGGGGCTGGATATGGATGCCATCCGACTGATGGGGAAAATGGTGAAAGAAACTGCGGTACTGACCGGTGACAACGACTCCCTGGGCTGTGCCAAGCTGGTGGTGTTCTGCAATGCACCGGATGACAATCCTTTTATGGCAGGGGCTTTTCATGGGGTGACAGAAGGAGACGCGATTATCAATGTGGGTGTCAGCGGTCCTGGGGTTGTAAAGACGGCATTGGAAAAAGTAAAGGACAAGGATTTTGAAAAGGTCTGCGAGACCATCAAAAAGACCGCTTTTAAAATAACGAGAGTGGGGCAGCTGGTGGCCTATGAGGCCTCCAGACGCCTTGGCATTCCTTTTGGGATCATTGATCTGTCTCTGGCGCCCACTCCGGCTGTGGGTGACAGCATCGCAGAGATATTTGAGGTGCTGGGACTGGAACGGGCAGGCGCTCCCGGAACCACAGCGGCGCTTGCCATGCTTAACGACCAGGTAAAAAAGGGCGGCGTAATGGCCTCATCCTATGTAGGTGGTCTCAGCGGTGCCTTTATCCCTGTCAGTGAAGACCAGGGAATGATCGATGCGGTGGCGGAGGGCGCCTTGACATTGGAGAAATTAGAAGCTATGACCTGTGTGTGTTCGGTGGGGCTGGATATGATTGCCATTCCTGGAGATACGAAAGAGACGACTATTGCCGGGATCATTGCGGACGAGATGGCAATCGGCATGGTGAACCAGAAGACAACAGCGGTGAGGATCATCCCTGTCCAGGGAAAAACCGTAGGAGATCAGGCAGAGTTTGGTGGTCTTCTCGGCTATGCGCCGATCATGCCGGTGAATCCCTTTGGCTGTGATGATTTTGTAAACCGCAGAGGACGGATTCCCGCACCAATTCACAGCTTTAAAAATTAGCGCGAAGATTTTGAGCCATGCACGAAGAAACAATTTATGAATATGATTCCTGACAGTACCGTTAGGTACTCTTTTGCTGCAGAGCCTGTTAGAAGCTTGCTTTATGACAGGCTCTGTAGCAAAAAGAGTTCTGCGAAGAAGAACTGTCAGGATATATTTAGTAGAATATAAGACATATATTGTTTCAAATAAGTATATGGCGAATATCCGTGTAACAGCAAAGGGAGGATCGTATATGGATAAGTTTGAGATTATAGGTAAGAAGCTGGAACATAAGGGTAAGATTGTAGATTTTTATTCTATGGATGTGAAGGTTCCCAATGGCAATATTGCAGAATGGGATCTTATTGAGCACAAGGGCGCAGCAGCGGTGGTGCCGGTGGATGAAGAAGGAAAAATACTTATGGTACGGCAGTACCGGGGCGCTATAGATGATATGATGCTTGAGATTCCTGCCGGGGGAAGAGACAGCGTGGAAGAGGATTTTAAGATCTGTGCTGCCAGGGAACTGGAGGAAGAAACCGGGTATCGCTCAGAGGACATCCGTCATTTGATCAATGTCAATACAGCAGCGGCATATACCAGTGAATTGATCGCTGTATACTATGCAGAGAACCTCATCCCCTCCAGGCAGAGACTGGATGAAAATGAGTTTGTCAATATTGAGCGGCATTCCATAGAAGAAATCGAGAAAATGATCTATTCGGGAGAGATCACCGATGCCAAGACCATTGCCGGGGTGCTTGCCTATAAGAATCTTAAGAAATGAAAACTGCAGTTTGTACCCTCTAAACGAAATATCATCCATTTGGAAAGGACTTAGACAGAGCGTTTAGGTCCTTTTTCAGTGCGGATTATTGGAGCAAACCATAATAAGATACCCTTCGATACTTTCTAGCTGCCGTTTGTGACATGGCAAAATATATAAGCTGTTTTTTGCCGATATATAACTTATAATGATTTCAGGCAGGTGATATAGATGCTTTCAGTAGCAGTATGTGATGATGAAATGCTGGATTGCTGTAATATGGCAAAAGATATTAAAGAGATTTTAGAGGAGACAGGCATTCCTTTTATTGTGCGTCAGTTTTCCAGTGGAAGAGATCTGTTAAATGCCATTGAGAATTTTGACATCGTTTTTTTGGATATTGTGATGTGTGGGATAAATGGTATGAGAACGGCACAGCTTTTAAGGGATAAGGCATTTGACAAAATACTTGTTTTTATATCGGCAAGCAGGGATTATGTTTTCCAAGCGTATGATGTTGAGGCCTTTCAATATCTGGTAAAACCTGTTGACCATCTTAAATTGGAAAGAGTTTTGCAAAGAGCAGTAAAAAAACTGGAAAACGATTCCCAGGAATTTATGATAATCCATCAGGATAGAAAGAAAAAAAAGCTGTACCTAAGGGAAATTTATTATTTTGAAATAAAAGGCAGGATTGTTTCTGTTCATGGCGTGGAAGGCTGCTTTGACTACTATGAGCAGATGAGAGTTTTGGAGGAAGAACTGAAGGGAAAAGGTTTTTTTCGATGCCATAAAAGCTTTCTCGTAAATCTAAAATATGTGGACTGTTATAACAGACAGGAAATACTGCTGGATACCGGAGAAAGAATCGTAATAGCGAAAAGAAGATATGAAGCATTCTGCCAGGAGATCATGGAATATATGAAAAGAAGCGGGGGCAGTGTATGAGCGGGGGTTTTATGGTATTCCTGTCCTGTTATATAGGATATATAGTATCGGTGTACAGAATTAGTGATAAGTATCTGAATCATTTTAAAATCGATAAAAAAGTATTTATAATTCTATTGTTGATGTTGGAGGCAGGTATTGGCATTTTAAATGATAAGATTGGTATTTCTTACATTTTACTGGTAATGATAAGCCACATACTATATTTAGGGTTGTTTTATCTCGTTTTTTTAGATAACCCAGCGAAGAAAATTTTTACAGCGATGCTTCTGATTGCTGTCAGGACATTGGTATTGAATTTTGGATGTTCCTTTTTTTCTTGCATCCTGCTGGTTTATACAAATTGGATTACGGGTGGACAAGTAACGTATATAGAACCGGGACTGGAAAATATAATTGGCGCTACGGCTTATTGTATGGTTATTCTGGTATTAAACAGTTTAAGAAAAAGGATTGGTTCCGTATTTGAATATAAAATAAATAACTGGTACTTTTTAATGTCTGTTTTCATCACAGGCATTGTTGCACTTGTAGATCTTGTGAACTGGGGAGCAAGCAATGGAATTATGGTAGTATCAAATGCCAATGGAGCGGAATATTGGGATGTTTATTATAATCAGATCTTCAGTCATATCTCAATCTGTATTTTGACAGCGCTGGCAGTGTGTATTGCTGGAGGTTTCGTATTTTTCATGAATAAGATTTATATGGAACAGCGGAAGAAGGAACAGTATGATTCACAGATTGAGTTTTATAAAATGCTGAATGAGCAATATCTGCAGATGGAAGGGTTACGGCATGACATGAAAAATCATGTGCTTGCATTGTATGGATTATGGGAAAAAAAGGAATTTGATAAGGCAGAAAAATATCTGAAAAAGATGATGGAGAATGGAAATATCGGCGGCAGCGATGAGGTGACAGGAAATCAGGCTGTAGATGCATTACTGTTCAACAAAAAGAACAAAGCAGAGGAGCTTTCTATTCGATGGGTGGCGGATATGCGGCTCCCTAAGAATTGTACTGTTGATGAATTTGATCTATGTGTACTTTTGGGAAATCTTTTAGACAATGCGATAAAGGCCTGCACGGAAATAACAGATGTGGAATACCGTTTTGTGGATATGCAGTCTCAGCAGATTAAAAAATGCCTGCTTCTGGTAATAAAAAACGGAACCGTTCTGAAAGATGTAAAGGAGATTAAGCAGGGGATCGGCATCTTTAATATTAATGAAACTGTCAGAAAGTATGATGGCACGGTCAGTATGAAGGTTGTGAACCATGTAGTTGAAGTATCTGTTCTTATTCCCATGATAATGACGGATATATCATGAAACAGACCGTTTAATACGGAAATCTAAACTGGGATATTGAGTCTGACGAAAAAGAAAATGAAGGATTGTACTGACAATAAAGCTAGTTTAAGGAGGTAATATCATGCATACAAAAACAATGGAAGGATTAGTAGGAGCAAGTACAAACGTGAATCTGTTAAATACGCCTATGCGGGTTTTTAAGGAGGCAAGGCGCAGAGGTGATACAGCCACCATGGAGCGTGCCATGGAGTATGCTGGCGATTTTTCAGAAAGGGCAGAGAAATATCAGGTAAAAGTTGATGAGGGCATGAAGGAAGAAGCGGAGGAAGCAAGAGAAAAAGAGAAGTTAGAGCGTGAGAAAGCAATCGAAAAACGCGGGGAGGAAAAAGAAAAACTGGAAGATAAAGCGGAAGAAGGCAAGGATACAAAAGCAGATACCGTGGAAGGAAGCGGGAATACGGAAAAACCGGTTACAGTCAAGGAACCTGTTATTTATACTAAGACAGGGAAAGTGAGCCAGGGGGAGCAGAGCAGTAATATTTCGGTTTCTGTGTAAAGCATGGGGAAATAGTTATAAACCTCCAAACTGATGTAAGAAAAATCCACAGGATATTTCACTCCTGAATGAAAAGTCTTTATTATAAAAAGAGATATGACGGATGATACCGAGACCGTTGGTGACAATGCCAAACTTTAAGGCATAACAAAAATGTCCATTGATATACAGCTGTTTGATTTCAGGATTAGCAGAGGAATGGGGAGGCATGGAGCCATAGGCAGATATCTGCCAAAGAAAGCTGATTATATGGTATCATAGGTATCAGAATAACTCCTTACCTGGGTGATGGTTTATCGTTTTCAGACAACTCTATTATACCATATCCAGTGAGGAGTTATTTGTATTTTTCAAGAAAAAATGTAGTATTTATGCGGTATGTGGCGTTTCGCAAATGCCGATTAACTATTATACTGTAAGGAGGTATACGTGATGTTAACCATTAGATATTTAGAGTCATCGGACAAAACATTCTGGGAAAGGGCTATGGCAGACAGCTCATCGAGTACTGGGAACATGATATGAAAGCACAAGGATATAAAATGCTGTTAACATCTACACAGGTAGATGAAGAAGCACAACATGTCTATAGAAAATTAGGGTATAAATAAGTCCTAACGGACTTATTCGCGAGTTTTTAGCAAAACTCGATATGTGCAGAAAACATGCACAAAAATTGGTATAAGGATTGTGGAGGATTTGTGATCGATATCCCTGAATTCGCACAGCCGATGGAGATGTTTTTTATCAAATCCATCTAAATCTATATACTATAACTTATTGAATGAATTATTTTGATCCGCATCAATTGTTCATAACTGCACCCTTCCTCTCATATAGATAGAAGAGAGATGGCAGGCATTGGAAGTGGAACGATGTCTGTCTGTGGGGGAGGACAGGATATGAGTTTTAAAGAATTTATAAAAAGCCGGAAGAAAAAAGCAGTTTTGTTTTTTTTGGCCGGTTTTTTTTCCGGTGGAATTTTATATTATCTGTGTCAGAAGCCGGCGGGAGAGGCGCTGGCTCACATGGAGGAGAATATGCTTCTCTGGGCGATGGAGGAGCAGGACTTTGTCCAGGCTCTCCTGTTTGTAATATGGGAGCGGGGTAAAGTATTTTCTGTACTTTGGCTGGCAGGATATACGAAAATATATAAGTTCTATATCCGCGCCTTTATTATGTTTGCCGGACTGCAGTCTGGTTTTCTGCTTACTTTCTTTGTAATGCTTCGGGGGACAAAGGGCATTTTATTCTGGTTGATCACCGGTGTTCCCCATCTGTTTTTTTTGATCCCTCTCTACATCTATTCTTTTTACCGGATCCTGGAGCGCAGAAGGGAAAAACAGATGCCCGCGGTCATTGTGATCCTTTTGGTGTTTGCACTCAGCTGCGTACTGGAGGCGCGGATCAACGTTCCCCTGGTCCAATGGATGTACCGGTCCTGATCTTAATACATCTGAAGAGTTATCTGATGCTTTGTTCACATTTTGGTAACATAAAGATAGTACAATAAATAGGTATGTTAGCCCGACAATGGGCAAAATGAACTTATTGGTTAAGGAGGTAAGGTTTTGATAGAGGTAAAAAATCTGGTGAAGCGATATGGAGACCGCGATGTGGTGGATCATCTGAGCTTTACCGTGGAGAAGGGACAGATTGTTGGATTTCTGGGACCGAATGGTGCCGGCAAATCAACAACCATGAATATAATCACCGGCTACATATCCCCGACGGAGGGAGAAGTAACGGTAAACGGTTATGATATTTATGATGAGCCGGAGAAGGTGAAGGCGAGTATCGGCTATCTGCCGGAGCAGCCACCCCTCTATCCGGATATGAAGGTAGGGGAATATCTGAATTTTGTGTCCAATCTAAAGGGCGTGAAAAGCAGTGATAAGGAAAAAACGGTGCGGAAGGTCATGCGGGCGACGAAGATACAGGATGTGTCGGAACGGCTGATCAAGCATTTGTCCAAGGGATATAAACAGAGAGTGGGACTCGCCGGGGCGATGATCGGAGATCCGGAAATCCTTATTCTGGACGAGCCCACGGTGGGACTGGATCCCAAGCAGATCCTGGAGATCCGAAATCTGATCCGGGAGCTCAGCAAAGAGCACACCATCCTGCTCAGCTCTCATATTATGCAGGAGGTAAGTGCAGTCTGCAATCAGATTATGATCATCAATCAGGGGAAAATGATTCTTTCTGACGTGCCGGAAAACATTCCGGGGCATATCGCACAGACCAATGACCTTACCTTTAAGGCGAAGGGAAATAAAGAGCTGATCAAGAGTATCATAGAAAAAATAGAGCATGTCACATACTCCAAAGTGCTGGGCACCGGAGAGGCAGAGGTGTATCAGATCGAACTCTCCAGCCCTGTGGAGTTTGATCCCAGAGAAGAGATCTTTTATGCCTTTGCCGAAGCAAAGTGTCCGATTCTGGAGATGAATCTGAAAGTTCCTACTCTGGAAGAAGTGTTCCTGCGCCTGACAGGAGAGGGAACCCGCCAGTACGGTGGAAAGATGACAAAGGATGAAAAGAAAAAGATGAAAGCTAAACGAAATCAACCGAAGACAGAAGCTGTGTCAGGAGAAGAGGAGGTTCAAGATGCTGGCAATCTATAAAAAAGAATTACGATCCTATTTTACATCGATGATCGGCTGGATATTTATCGCTTTCTTTCTGGTTCTGGCCGGACTTTATTTTATGGTATATAACCTGATTAACGGATACACAGACTTTTCTGTTATCTTTCAGGGAATGCAGATGTTCTTTATACTTCTGCTGGTGCCGGTGCTTACCATGCGTATCATCGCAGAAGAGAACCGACAGAAGACCGATCAGTTATTGTACACCTCACCGGTCTCGGTGACGAAGATTATTTTTGGTAAATATCTTGCTCTGGTGACTTTGCTGGCTATCGCCATGCTGATCCTCTGTGTGTACCCCCTGATCCTGTCAGGGCTGGTAAAGGGAGTAGCCACGGGGACGGAGAGTGTGGATTTTGCCATCGCCTATGGAAGTGCACTGGGATTTTTCCTGCTGGGTTCTGCCTATATTGCCATTGGTATGTTTATCTCTTCTTTGACAGAGAGCCAGGTGATCGCAGCGGTGGCATCCGGCGTCATTATGATCTTTACGTATCTGATGAGCAGCCTTGCGGTGATGCTTCCCACGGGACATACTTTTGTATTCTGGTTTCTGGCAGTGCTTGTGCTGATCCTCGCTTTTGTATTAAACATGTGGATCCACAATGGATGGCTTTCGGCGCTGATCGGAATTGTAGCTGAGGCGGGACTAGCAGCTGCTTTTATATTGAATACGGAGGCATTTGATAATCTTCTCGGAAATACGCTGAGCTCGATCTCCATTGTGGACCGGTACAGCAATTTTGCACTGGGGATATTTGATGTCAGTGCATTGATCTATTATATCAGTGTCAGTTTTCTGTTCGTATTTATTACGATACAGCGAATCAAGAAAAAAAGGTGGAATTAGTGCATGGAGGACAAGATGAAAGATGTAAAAAAGAGCTTTAAAGACCGCAAGTTCAAAATGGGCGGCTATCAGACCCTTGTTATGGTGATCGTCATCGTACTTGTGGTGGTGTTAAATCTCATAGTCAATAAAATGAATATTTCCGTAGATCTAAGCAGCGACAAAAAATATACGCTGACGGAGGATACGAAAAAACTGGCACAGGGGATTAAAGATAAAGTAAAGCTGTATTATATGTGCCAGGAAGGCAACCAGCAGAGTGTGATCGAGAAGGTTCTTGAACAGTACAACGGGCTGGGAAATATAGAGGTTGTAGACAAGGATCCAGTAGTTTATCCGAATTTTTCCAAACAATTCACCGATGAGGAGATTCAGGACAATGATGTGATCGTGGTGAATGAGACGAAGGATAAAAAGCGACTGGTTTCAGCAACAAAGATGTTAGTACAGGATATGGATTATATGACTGGCGGATATACGAATACGCTGGATGCGGAGGGACAGATCACTGCGGCATTACAGATTGTAACCAGCGACACAACCAATAAGCTGTACTATACATCCGGTCATGGTGAGGGAGAGATCGGCAGCAGTTTTCAGGAGATTCTGGATAAATCTAATATTGAGGCGGCAGAACTTGCCACAGCTTCGGCAAAAAACATTCCTGAGGACTGCCGGATCCTTTTGATCAATGGACCGGTATACGACTTCACCGAGGAAGAATATAACATCCTTTCCGAATACTTAAAAAATGGCGGAAAGGCGATGATCTATATCAATGCACTGCCGGAAAAGGAAATGACAAATTTTTATAAGCTTCTTGCCGACTATGGGATCAATGTAGCAGATGGGTTTGTGCTGGATGCGGAAGGAGCGATATCGGAGAAAAATCCAACGGCCTTTGTGGGAAATGTAGAGGAGCACGAGATCACGGAGGAACATACGGAAAGTGCCCCGGTGATCGTTCAGGGAACCAAGGGATTAACGGTTCAGAGTGATGTAAGGAGTACCCTGACAGTGGATCCCCTTTTAACCACGACAGATTCCGCTTTTTCCAAAACCAATGCCACTGCTACGACGCTGGAAAAGGAAGATAAAGATATTAATGGACCCTTTGCCGTGGCGGCAGCCATTACGGACATGTATGCAGAAAACACCCAGGGGCAGGGAAAGGCGACGAAGATCGCGCTGTTTGCCTCTTCCAATTTTAATGCAGACGCCTATATATCCAGTAATCAGTTTGGAAACCGTTCGATGGTGCTTCAGTCTGCCACCTGGCTCACAGGAGGCGAGACAGCCACATTGGCGATTCCCACAAGAAGCCTGAATATGGAGACAGTTATGATCCAGGAGGGTGACCGTGTATTCTTTACGGTGGCTCTGGTGGTGATCCTTCCCCTTGTTCTGCTGGCAGCTGGTTTTGTGATCTGGTTCAAAAGGAGGAAGAACTGATGTCAAAGGGAAAGAAGCAGGCATTCACCCTGGCAGGGCTTTTTGTTTTGATGGCAGCGGCCATTGTCCTGTATTTTCTTGTGCCCCAGGGAGAGGATGAAAATACCGGGGAGCAGGAGAGTACCTCAGAGACCGTCCGGGTTTTTCAAGTGGAGAAGGATGATATCACGGCAATCTCCGTCTCAAGAGAAGGAGAGGATACCATTTCTTTACACAAAGAGGAAGCGGGGTGGAAACTGGAGGATCTTCCAGAGGCTCCCGTGGACCAGGAAGCGGTGGAGAGCATGTTCCAGGCTCTGAGTCCGGTGACAGCCACAAAAGAGCTGACAGGAGATGAAGGCGGCAAAAAAGAGTATGGTTTGGAAAAACCACAGATGACGGTAAAAATAACCACATCCGACGATAAGTCCCACGAGATCTATTTTGGGGATACGGTTCCTGTCGGGGGCGGCAATTATGGAATGACAGCGGACAGCGATAAGATCTATACATTTACGGATGCACTGTACAATTCTCTTCATGTAGAGAAAAATACTCTGATCACCAAAGAAGAGATCGCAGGAATCAACGCCGATTATCTGACGAAGATTTCCGTAAAGAATAGTGATAAAACCACCTTTTTAGCGGAGATTGTGTCGGATGATAAGAAAGTGGATGCCTATACGAACTGGGTGATCACAAAACCTTATAAAAAACCTCTCGCGGGCTCGTCTACCAACGACTGGGCCACTCTGCAGGGTTTCTATACGACGGTTTCTTTTGATGAGTTGGTGGAGTATCAGTGTGCCAACAAGAAAAAATATGGTCTGGACCAGCCGGCGGCTGAGATCCAGGTGGGGTATTTTGACTTGAAGGATGGCTATGAGATCCCGGAAGATAAAGAGGATTCCAAATCGGTGTCCACCGTCGGGAAGAGTACCAACAAGGCAAATGTGGTGCCGAAGAAATATCAGGATACGAAGGGGTACACTCTGTATGTGGGAAAAAAGGATGAAAACGGTGACTATTATGTGAGCCTGAAAGGTTCCGAACATGTGTATACTCTGTCCGCAGACAAGACAGAGAGCATGATGGGGGCAGATGCCTATACCTATATGGACCACAGTGTATATTCTACTCTTGCCACGGACATAAAAGGCTATGAAGTGACGATAGGCCGTTCCGGGAAAAAGATCACAGTGACTCATGATTCCCAAAAAGGTGAGGACGGCAAGGAGAAGAATATCTGGACTCTCAACGGAAAAACTGTGCCTGAGGACAAAGAAGATACCTTTCTGACCCCATATTCCAAGGCTTTTTTGCTGGAGTTTACTTCAGCGGCGAAGGATACCGTAAAACCGGAAAGCAAAGCCCCCGTGCTGACTGCTGTATATCATGAGGAGGGGCGGGATGTGACGGTCCGTTATCTGCCCTATGACGGTACGAATTTTTACCGGGTTGACAAGGATGGAATGGATTATTTCCTTGTAGATAAGATGTCGGTAGATGCGGTGATCGAGGCATTTGAATCCCTGTCTGACCTTGACCTGCAGGAGAAAAAGTAATATAATCATACAGAAATCAGTGTCAGCCAGAATGGAGGAGAGTTATGAAGCCTAAGACTTGTTTATACAATACCCTTTCCAAAAAGGTGGAGGAATTTGTGCCGAATGAACCGGGAAAGGTGGCTATGTATACCTGCGGACCGACGGTGTATCATTTTGCCCATATTGGTAATTTGAGAAGCTATATTATGGAAGATGTTCTGGAAAAATATCTCCGTTTTGCAGGATATGAAGTAAAGCGGGTTATGAATATTACAGACGTGGGACATCTGTCCAGTGACGGAGACACCGGAGAAGATAAGATGCTGGCAGGCGCCAAGAGGGAACATAAATCCGTTATGGATATTGCCAGATTTTATACCGAAGCATTTTTTCAGGACTGTGATAAGCTGCGGATCAAGCGTCCGGATGTGGTGGAGCCGGCGACGGGCTGTATCGGTGAGTTTATTCATATGATCGAAGTTCTTCTGGAGAAAGGCTATGCTTATGTGGCAGGGGAAAATGTATATTTTGATACTTCTAAGCTGAAAGATTACTATGTTTTATCTTCCCAGAAGGAGGAGGAACTCCAGGTAGGTGTCAGGGAAGATGTGGAAGAGGACGGCAATAAACGCAATAAAGCCGATTTCGTTCTCTGGTTTACAAAGTCTAAATTCGACGATCAGGAGCTTAAATGGGACAGTCCATGGGGAATCGGTTATCCCGGCTGGCATATCGAGTGTTCCTGCATAAGCATGAAAAATCTCGGCGAATATCTTGATATCCACTGCGGCGGCATCGACAACGCTTTCCCTCATCATACGAACGAAATTGCCCAGAGCGAAGCTTATATCGGTCATAAATGGTGCAATTACTGGTTCCATGTTCATCATCTCAACACAAAAGCGGCAAGATGAGCAAATCCAAGGGAGAATTTCTCACGGTATCTCTTCTGGAAGAAAAGGGTTATGATCCGATGGTTTACCGGATGTTCTGTCTCCAATCCCATTACCGCAAACCGCTGGAATTTTCCTACGAGGGGCTGGACAATGTGGCGGCCGCCTATGAGAAGCTGATGAAGCGGGTGGCAGCAGTGCCGGAGGAAGGCGAGGCAGAAGATGAGAAAGTAGAAGAATACCGCATAAAGTTTGCAGAGGCCATGGGAAATGATCTGAATACATCTCTGGGACTTACGGTGTTGTATGATGTTCTCAAAGAAGATATGCCGGGAGCGGCCAAACGGAAGATCATTACAGAGATGGACAGCGTATTGTCCCTGGGGCTTGAACGGGCCTGGGAGAGAGAAGAGGCTGAGGTGGACGAAGAACTGTCTGCGTATGTGGAGAAGAAGATTGCAGAGCGTGCGGCGGCAAAGAAGGAGAAAGATTTTGCCAGAGCGGATGAGATCCGGGATGCGTTGAAAGCAAAAGGAATTCTCATAAAGGATACGAGAGAAGGCGTTGTGTGGTCAAGAGAATAAAGTGAATTTAGCTCAATGGCGGGAATTTGAGCTAGAAATGGGAAAACAAGGATTGACAGAAGTCAGTTCTTGTTTTTTCTTTTTGCTTGTTTTGTGCAATCAGAACAAAGATGCTTGAAAAGAGAGGCAGATTTTTGTATAATAAAACAAAATACAAAAAGGAAAGAGGCTCATAAAAATGTTAAAAAAACTAGTAAGTGGTGTGCTTTTGGGAGCCCTTACAGTATCCCTTATAATGCCGGGTACAACCGCTGAGGCGGTGAAAAAAACTTCCCTGAAGCAGAGCAAAATCACAGTTCTTACAGGAAAGACAAAAAAGATTCAGATCAAGAATAAGAAGAAAAAGAGAAAATATGTCTTTTCCTCCAGCAAAAAGAAGATTGCCTCTGTTAACAAAAATGGGGTGGTTCGTGGGAAAAAGGCTGGAAAAGCTGTGATCACGGTAAAAGAAACGTATCAAGTCAAAAAGAAAAAGAAGAAAAAGGTTGTTGGAAAGGTGAAGGTAACGGTGAAGAAAAAAACAGTATCAGTTAGAAAGACACCGGTTCCAGTGACGAATCCTACGGCGCTTCCATCTGTGACACCAGGTGTTAATCCGCCAGTGGTCTCCCATGGTCCGGCAACAGAGGAAAAGACCGAACCAGTATTTTATGTGTCAGCGGATGGAGATGATGGTGGTGATGGTTCCAGCGCACATCCTTTTAAGACGCTGGCTCGTGCCAAAGAGGCAGTACGCGGTCTGGATAAGTCAAAGGGCGATATTGTGGTGGAGATCGCAGAGGGATTTTATCCGGTGGAGGACACCATCGAGTTTACCTCAAAGGATTCCGGGACGGAACAGGGCGCTGTGATCTACCGGGCTGCAAAGGGTGCGGCCCCTGTATTCAGCGGGGGCAAAAAACTCGAAGGCAGGTGGCAGGAAGCAGACGATGTGGACTGGCTTCGTGATGGAGTAACTGCATATAAAGTTCCTTTGGAGCGCTCAGAAAAATTACGTGCGATCTATGTGAACGGGGAGCGTGCTTCCATGACCAGCAAGTCACAGAAGCCGGCTAAAGCCCTTGGAAGCTATACAGTGGCCAAAGGACAGGCAGAATGGGCCTGGGCCCCGAGCACGACAAAGATCTATACCGGTGCTGTATTTTCGGCATCTTTTGGACTGCCGGCGGATACAAGAAATCCGCAGAATATCGAGCTGGAGTCTGGTTCTACCTGGGCGCAGCAGCTGGTTTGCGCCGAGTCCCTTTCCCTGACGGAAGAAGGAGATACCCAGGTGAATCTGCAGATGCCTTATGGCGCGCTGGCACAGAATCTTGGATGGAACACGGAGTACAGCCCCACCAAATCCAATGATGTGACCAATGTATTTGAATGGCTGGAGAAACCCGGTGAATTTTATTTTGACCAGGCGGGAAGCATGCTCTATTACATACCAAGAGAGGGAGAAGATATCAACAGTGCAGAAGTGGTCATCCCGGAGACGGATACGATCATCAATATGTGCGGGGATAAGCCAACTTCCGATTACGTGGAGAATATTACTTTTGATGGACTGGGATTTGCCTATACGGACTGGAATCTGTATGAGCTGGAGGGATCCCATGGCTATGCTTCGGTTCAGGGTTCTATCGTACTTACCAAATTTGCCAACATAAACCAGCATGACGACATCTATCGTTCTTACGATGTGCCGCCTGCAGCGATCCATATCAATTCTGCTAAAAACATCCGGTTTTTGAATGGCGAGATCCGTCACACCGGTTATCTGGGAGCCCATCTGGAAAATGATGTATGGGATTGTGAGGTTACCGGAAATTACATTGCCCACACAGGTGGAGCCGGAATCGTTGTAGGGCATCCCCAGCATGTATATGAAAATGACACTGAGATACACCATGTAAAAGCAAATAATGCAGCGGGGCCGGAAAAAGAGAAGTTCCAGAACGGTACAGAGTCTGTTCCGAAGAATATAACGATTACGAATAACTATTTATATGAGAACTGTTATTTCTTCCCAGGCAACTCCCCGATCACTTCTTTCTTTACCTATAATATGCAGGTTCTCCACAACTTTGTGTACAAATGCTCCTACAGCGGCATGAGCATTGGCTGGGGATGGTGCAACTTTGACGGAGAGAAAGGAAGTGACTCACAGTTGCCAGGTGTTCCGACAGATACGTCCAAGAACAATCATGTAAATTACAACCGTGTGGAGGAGATCTGTTCCCTGCTGCAGGATGCAGGAGGAATTTATACCCTGGGCAAACAGGGAAATGACGACTGGACAGAATATTCGGAAATGAGTTTCAACTATATCAATGCGAAGCGTAAGAAACAGACTGCAAATGGCAGTAAGATGATCAATGGATTCCACCCGGATGAAGGAAGTGCCTACATCAAATTTGACAGCAATGTGGTGACCAATATCATACGTAATGTCTACGAATTAAATGACTGGCGCAGGAAGCATGATATGATCGTCACCAATGGTTTTTCCAATACAGACCGGTCGGAGACCACAGCTCCAAACTGTACTCTGGACCAGTATGTGAATGAGCAGTACATCTGGCCGTTGAAGGGGTATGAAACGGTATTGTATTCCGGTCTGGAAGATGATTATGTCTATATGGTGGGTCAGGATGTGATCCCGGATACGGATTATGAGCTGGCAGCGAATGTAAGGCTGGCAGCGGGACAGAAGCTGCCGCGCCGAGGTCTGCTGCAGCAAGGCGATGAGGTCTGGCTGGCGAAAGAGGGAACTTCATCCTTTGCGGAGAGCGATGCCATGACAAAGGCTGCCGGTAATGAAAAGACCATGGATATTCCCAAGGAACCGGGAGAATACAAACTCTATATCCGCTATGCAGACGGTTCTGTATCCGGAGCATCTACCTTTACGCTTTATGTGGGAGAAACCTCTGATATTGCAAATGTTACGGAGGGACAGAATGTAAACGTGTCTAAGATCAGGCCGCTGGTGCTGGAACTTTCAGCAGAGCATTCCTATACGCTCAATGGAAAAGCCATTGAAAATGGATATGAGATCTCTACTGCGGGAATCTGGACACTGAAAGCAGGCGAGGAGACGATCGTATTTTCCACTACGGTGACAGAAGCCAACCAGATCCTTGATTCAGACATAACCGTGGGCAGCGGTGAGGAATTCCGTTTTTCGGATGTTTTATCCGATGGAACGAAGACGATCTGGCTTGCGCCATCCGGTCTGTCAGCCTTCGATGAAAAGGATCCTGCCATGTCAAAGGCGGCGGGAGACAGTGCTGGGATGAAAGCACCAATACAGCCAGGCAGGTACATTTTAACCATAGTGGATTCCAAAGGCGGGATACTGAGCCAGTCGGATGCATTTGTAACAGTAGAATAAGAATGGAGAATGAATATGATGAAAAAAGCATTATTAAAAAAATTTGTGGGGATCACGATGGCTTTGAGTCTGACCGTTACCCTTCTGCCACAGAAAGTCTCGGCTGAAAATCCCATCGTGCAGAATATATATACGGCGGATCCGGCGCCTATGGCCTATGGAGACACATTGTATCTGTATACTTCCCACGATGAAGATGAACTGGTAGATAATTTTTACACCATGTTTGACTGGAAATGTTATTCTACGAAAGATATGGTAAACTGGACGGACCATGGTACGATCATGTCCAGGGACTCCTTCAAATGGGCTGAGGACCGGGCATGGGCGCCTCAGTGTGTGGAACGGGACGGAAAGTTCTATTTATATGTTCCAATCCATAAGAAAAGCGGCGGCATGGTGATCGGTGTAGGAGTCAGCGACAGTCCCGAGGGTCCATTTGAGGATGCTATAGGAAAACCTTTGGTAGATCAAGGAGATTGGAACAACATCGACCCTACGGTATATATCGATGATGATGGGCAGGCGTACTTGTATTTTGGAAACCCAAAGCTGCGTTATGTTAAGTTGAACGAGGATATGATCTCCTATGATAAAGAGATAGGAATCGTCGACATTGACATGAATGTCGAGAGTTTTGGGGAAGGGGCTTCGGACCGTACCTGTTCTTATGGAGAGGGACCGTGGTTCTATAAACGTGGCAACCTGTACTATATGGTTTATGCAGCATTTGCTCCCGGTGGAGGATCCGAACATCTCGCCTACTCCACCAGCACTTCCCCTACAGGACCCTGGGAGTATAAGGGAGTTATCATGCCCTCTCAAGGCGGATGCTTTACAAATCATCCCGGTGTCGTAGACTTTATGGGACACTCCTATCTGTTCTATCATAATCAGGCACTGCCTGGCGGAGGAAGTTACCACCGATCGGTTTGTGTAGAAGAATTTACTTATAACGAGGATGGCACTTTCCCAGAACTGAATATGACCGAGGAAGGTCCGGAGCCGATTCGTGAATTAAATCCCTATGACCGGGTGGAAGCTGAGACCTTTTCCTGGGGAACGGATGTGGAGACGGAAAACTGCCCAGAGGGTGGTATCAATGTGTGCAATATCAGGAACGGAAGCAGCTTAAAAGTAAGAAATATAGATTTTGGTGAAAAAGGGCCGATCCGCTTCCATGCGTCAGCAGCCAGTGAGGGAGAGAAAGAGGCAGCCATTGAGCTTCATGTGGATTCCGAGGATGGCCCAGTAATTGGAAAAGTAGAGATTTCTGATACAGGCAGTACAGAGCAGTACAAAATATTCACTACTGATGTAGAAAAGATTACTGGAGTCCATGATCTGTATCTGTGCTTTACCGGTTCTTCGGAAGAGGAGCTGTTCAAGTTTGATTACTGGTATTTTGAAAAGGAGCCAGAGCCGGTTGTGACAGAACCTCCGGCAGCTTCCCAGACGCCATCTGTGACACCTCCGCCGGCGGCGACCCAGGCTCCGGTAATAACACCGGAACCAGGATCAAAGACAGAGACCGGAACAGATAAGATTAAGGTGGCTAAGGTCAAAGGCTTATCCGTCAAATCATTAAAGGGGAACAAAGCCAAAGTAAAATGGAGTAAGGTAAAAGGAGCAGCCGGTTATGAGATACGCTATTCGACAGATAAGAAACTGAAGAAAAAAGTGAAGAAGATCACAACCAGCAAGACTGTTTATACCGTGAAAAAATTAAAGAAGGGTAAGACCTGTTACTTTAAAGTGAGAGCTTACAAAAAAGGAGCAAAGGGGAAAAAGACCTACGGAAGTTTCAGCTCCGTGAAAAAGCTGAAATAACAGGGTCTGTCCGAAGGCGGATATATATCAAATACGAATCAACCGAAAAAGAATAAGATTTTTTCCTGCCAGTGGCTTATGCTGCTGGCAGTTTTTATTGTATCAAGGTTACAAAT
>JAAGKN010000455.1_pt1 | contig 74504 bp, 71 predicted proteins | sample 6206371 | NCBI WGS metagenome assembly JAAGKN01 (sample SAMN11533720, study PRJNA540317) | gut metagenome | isolation source: fecal pellets from male and female animal of same cohort | host: Peromyscus leucopus | place: USA:CA | collected 2017 | reverse complement strand
CATTGCCATCCCCAAAAAGACATATGCTGCTTGAACTAAGCCATCTTAGGAGATGGTGCGGTCAGTGCGATGTATGGTGTCGCTAAAACGATCGCTCCCGCATTGCATGTGGCTGATCTGACCCATGAGATCACCCCTTACAACATTTGGGAAGCTTCCTATCGTCTCTACCAAACGCTCAATTATTGGCCAGTCGGAACGGTCTTTGTTTCCGTCGTTGATCCTGGCGTCGGAAGCGAACGTAAAAGCGTCTGTGCGCTCACTAAGACGGGTCACTATGTTATTACACCAGACAATGGTACCCTTACGCATATCGCCAAATTTTTTGGTTTAAAAGCCGTCCGTAAGATCAATGAAACCACGAGCCGTTTACCCCACTCCGATGAAAGTCACACCTTCCACGGTCGCGATGTTTATGCTTATAATGGTGCCCGCTTAGCTAGTGGCCAACTCGATTTTTCTGATATCGGCCCCATGATCGATCCAGCTACGATCGTCAAATTGCCACTTCAAGCACCAGTCGTCACTGCCGATTCGATCACCGGCATGGTCGATATCTTAGATGTGCGCTTTGGCTCGTTATGGACCAATATTTCATTAGATGCGCTCAAACAGCTAAACATTGCTCGCGGTGATCAGCTATTGGTCACGATCTATCACGATAACGCCGAAGTCTATCAAGCAAAATTGCCATTCGTACGCTCATTTGCTCAAGTTGCGTTAAATGAGCCCTTGTTGTATATCAACTCACTTGTCAAAGTCGGGATCGCCTTGAATCAGGCTTCGTTTGCGCAAACTTACCAGATCGGAACTGGACATGCTTGGAAAGTCACGTTGCGTAAATTGAGCTAAACCCGCATAATAATAATTTTAGGAGGAATTTAAAATTATGAAAAAAGAATTATCTGTAAAAAGTGTAGTTGCGATCGGTATCGGCGCTGCGATCTTTGTGATCTTAGGGCGGTTTGCTTCGATCCCAACTGGCATTCCTAACACTAATATTGAGACCGTCTATCCTTTCTTAGCCCTTTTCAGCGTTATCTTCGGCCCCTTAGTCGGCTTTGCTACGGGTTTTATCGGTCACGCTTTAAAAGATTTCATCACATTTGGTAATCCATGGTGGAGCTGGATCTTATGTTCCAGTCTATTAGGCCTTTGCTTTGGCTTGATCGGAAAAAAATTACACGTCACAGAAGGTAGCTTCAATACGCGGGAAGTTATCTTTTTCAATATTTCCCAGGTTATCACCAATTTCTTAGCCTGGAGTCTGATCGCCCCAACTTTAGATATCTTGATCTACAGTGAACCGGCCAATAAAGTCTTTTTACAAGGGATCATCACCTCGATCTCCAATAGCTTGACTGTCGGGATCTTAGGCACGCTTTTACTCAAAGCTTATGCTTCGACCCGCGTGAAAAAAGGTAGCTTACACAAGGAATAGACCTATGAATAAACCAATAATTTCATTCAAAGATTTTACATTTAAATATTTAACTCAAGCCGAACCAACTTTGAAAAATATCGACCTTGAGATCATGGCCGGCGAAAAGATCTTGATCGCCGGTCCTTCTGGCAGTGGTAAATCGACACTGGCAAAATGCTTGAACGGTTTGATCCCAAATGAAGATAAAGGCGAGATCAGTGGTAGTTGTCTTGTTTCTGGACACGATATCACCAAGACCTCACTATTTGATCTCTCCTTTACGACTTCAACGATCTTGCAAGATTCCGACAGCCAATTTATCGGACTGACCGTCGCCGAAGACATCGCATTTGCCTTGGAAAATGATGCCGTCGAGTACCAAAAAATGCACCAGATCGTGCAAAAATGGGCTAAAGAACTCAACTTAGAAGATCTGCTTGATCATTCACCACAAGCACTCTCTGGTGGTCAAAAACAACGCGTCGCTTTAGCTGGCGTCTTGGTCAACGGTTCTCCGATCTTGTTATTTGATGAACCATTGGCCAATCTCGATCCCGCTTCAGGCTATCAGACCATGCAACTGATCGATACGCTCCAACAAAAGACGAAGGCGACCGTGATCATCGTTGAGCACCGCGTCGAAGAAGTTTTGACTTGTCCGCTTGATCGGATCGTTGTTTTAGATGACGGGCAGATCATTGCCGATACGACCCCTGATGCCCTTTTACGCCAAGATATCTTACACCAAGCTGGGATCAGACCACCTTTGTATTTGGAAGCTTTACGTCAAGCAGGTATCTCATTAGAACAGCTCCCCGATGTCACTAGCGTTGCAAAGCTGCCAACTGACCCAACTATCGCTCAGGCATTAGCTAAATTACAACAAGCTAAACCAGCTATCTCACCTAAAAATACGCCGCAATTGGAACTACACGATGTCTCATTTAGGTATACGCCAGATCAAAAATATCCATTAACGAATATCGATCTGACCGTCAATGCGGGGGAATTTATCAGTATCGCTGGCCAAAATGGAGCCGGAAAAACGACCTTGATCAAGCTGATCTGTGGCTTTTTGGCCGGTAGTGGAAAAATGACTTGGGAAGGTCAAGATCTAGCCACAGCTTCGATCAAGGAACGCGCCGAAAAGATCGGTTACGTGATGCAAGACCCTAACCAAATGATCTCACAAAAAATGATCTTTGATGAAGTCGCTTTGGGTCTGCGTTTACGCGGGATCACCGATGAAGTGCAGATCAAAGAACGCGTCGAGAAGGTTTTAAAAGTCTGCGGTCTCTATGAATTTCGTAATTGGCCGATCTTAGCCTTGAGCTATGGTCAAAAAAAGCGGGTCACGATCGCTTCGATCCTGGTTTTAGAGCCTAAATTGATCATTTTAGATGAGCCAACTGCGGGACAAGATCAGCAAACTTACACTGAGATCATGCAATTTTTGCGTAAGTTGAATCAACAGGGCTGTACGATCATCATCATCACCCACGACATGCATCTGATGCTCGAATACACCGAACGCACCTTGGTCTTTAGTCATGGGAAATTACAAGCTGACCTAACACCAGCCCAATTATTGAGCCGACCTGAGCTCTTACAACAAGCTTCCTTGCGCCAAACCAGTCTTTACCAACTAGCTCAAAAATATAACCTGGAAAATATCGATGCCTTTATTGCCGGTTTCAACCATCTGACACTGAAAGGAGTACACCATGAATAAGCAAAATATTCTCGGTTATCAACCGCAAGATAGTTTTATCCACCGGCTAAATGCGACGGCTAAGCTCTTTTTCTTTTTACTCGTGTCGATCGCTTGCATGACCACTTTTGATACGCGTTTCTTGCTATTTGTGGCCCTCTTTTCGATCATTTTGTTTAAAAGTGCTCATTTGCAGTGGCAACAAGTATCATTTATCGTCAAATTCATCGCCTTATTCTCGCTTTTGAATTTGATCGCGATCTTTATCTTCCAACCGACTTACGGCCAAGAATTGTATGGATCACGTCATGTCTTGCTAGCAGCCGGCTACTTTACCTTGACCAGTCAGGAGCTTTTTTACCTCGCAAATGTGGCTTTAAAATACTTCTGTACGGTCCCCTTGGCTTTGCTCTTCTTACTGACGACTGATCCAAGCGCTTTTGCCTCAAGTTTAAACAAGCTCAAGATCAGTTATAAGATCAGCTATGCAGTAGCCTTAGCCTTGCGTTATATTCCGGATATCCAAGCAACTTATTGGGATATTTCAGCCGCGCAACAAGCCCGAGGATATGAGCTATCTTCCAAGGCTAAACTCAGCACGCGCTTGAAGGGAGCGGTGAACATCATCATCCCGCTGATCTTTTCAAGCCTTGAGCGGATCAACACGATCAGTACCGCTATGCAATTGCGTCGCTTTGGCTCAAAGAAAAAGCGGACTTGGTATACACAACAACCGTTTAAAGCAAGCGACTGGTTCGTCGTCATTTTAGCTATCGTATTATTTGGGATCACACTTTACCTCTTCAAATTGAATCATGGGCGTTTCTATGATCCATTTAACTAAAAAAGCTACCAGTCTACACTGATAGCTTTACATAGAACGATTGAAAAACTGGTCACGATCAAACATCGCGATCAGTTTTTTTATTATGCAATCGTTGAAAGTTTATAGTCGATCTCATTAACTATTTTTCGATTAAGCATAGTACATTTAGCTACACTTGAATCAAACAATACTAAATTAAAAGAATGATCATCCATCACACTTTTATAGATTATTCCGTCATATATCATCAAACTTTTGATGTATTCACTGATATATTGTAGTGGCAAATACTCAAGACGTTTAATATTGTTATTAGTCGGCTTGGCAAATTCTGCTGCTATCTTGCACAAAGTCTTGCGATTCAGATAGTATTTCAAGTTATCTACATCACCATTTAAAGTGATATCTGCAAAATTTCGCAGATCAATAACTCTGATATCTTTAGTTAATTTGAACTTTCCTACATAAACAGTATCCTTGAAACCTGCTCTAACTTCCTTGATACATGTATCAGCATTATCACATAAATACAACATACTGATCCACTCTGGATTCAGACGCCCCGCTGTAGCCTTGCCACGTGGTGGTGCTCCCATCTGCAATTTATCTAGTTTAGCTTGATTAGAGATTCGACACCGATACCAATCAAACTGATCTTTAGCGATACTTTTGACTGTAAACCCTAAAAAATATGCTAAATTATCCAATGCTAATGACTTAGTATGAAACCGATTCTTGTACTTTATCTCTTTGATAAAGCTTTCCCAATCATTATTTTGAATGATCAAACTTTTATTATCACATTCATTTTCCTCGATCACGCCTATTTGATGATCAAAAAAACGTTCATCAAAATCTTGATCTCCCGCAAATAATAATTGTAATAATTTTTGGATCCGATCATCACTTATCTCAAATAATGACCATCGATCCTTCAATGTATGGCGCAATAGATCCCGTAGATCATTGGGAAAGTCTGCAGGTAGATCTTCATCGACCGTATATACGTCAATAATTTGATGCAAGATATTTTTAATATTCAAAATATCAAGATCGGTCGGGACTATCTCACAAACAAAGACATCTTTGTGTTCAGGATCAATGTCACAATTGCCCCTTTTATTCTTATTCTGAATGATATTTCTTATCTCTTCATTCTTAAAGCAACGCTCGCAAAATTTCATTTTCATTCCCCATTATTTTTTAAAAATTTGCTCATGATCTCAAGATGATGCATCAGTGACAGTTTCTTGACCACACCTAATCCTGGATAACGTGCTTTAGCTAGGAGCTCTTGAAATTCGTGGAGCGCCTCAGAGTCATTTTTATCCTCAACATCTCTTGCCCAAGCAACTAATTTTTCAAGCGCCTCTTTAAATTTGCCCGCTGGATCATAGATATCATCGTTTGTATCGGAAACAAAGTGTTTTATCCGTAAATTATTCTCCGCGTCAAAATAAACGATATGAATAGCTACTGCAACAGGTGCAAAACCACCGTTAATATACGATCCACCGATGATGGAGTAATCTGAAAAGGCACTATATCCATCATCAAGGTAATATAAATGATCGTCCGAAAAAAATTCATCTGTATGTTGCGCGTAGTCTACGTTTCGGCGTTGCTTCGTAAATACATCACGTAAGATACCGACCCGTTGCTTCTTTTGACTAAAAAAGCGTCTATATCTTGTCCCATCATTAACTAGATTTAGATTCACCTGAGCAGGTATCAAGCCACTTTTTATCAAATCATCACTTCTTCGATAGATCGGCAATACTTCCCGACCTTCATCTAACATAGGTAATAATTTGGCTAAATTTTCTTCCGTTTCCTCCATCAACACAGCATTATACACATCTTTTCGATCTAAAATCGGGTGATCTTTTGCATGCAAAACAAATTCTCCCACTTGTGGATCGATCACTGTATACAGAGGATATTCACTATCATAGTATGAGCTTACCGTCTTTTTAAATATCATCGTTTCTTTGATCGGTTCAACGATCGGCTGTAAGACTTCAGCTGATATCAACTTTTTTTCCAGTAGTTCTCTAAGTGCTAACAACTCATATTGGCGTCCGCGTAGATATGGATAATACATGCCCTAGCCTTCTTTCATTACTGCTGCTAACTTCACATACTCCTCTTTTTTCAAAGGTTTAAAATACAACAAAGCCTTTAACTCAGTCGGTACCTTAGAAAATTCACTTTGATTTTGTATAACTTTTTGATCCCGTTTTTTTAATTCTACGATCAACTGCTGATTCAAACTCTCACAAGGTATCTTAGCAAAAAGCTCATAATAACATTCAAACTCGGCAAATTGATCTACCTGTGGCAACTCTGGATAAAATCGCTCAAGCACACGCCTTCTTTCTTCCTTTCGTAAGATCTTATACATTGATCTATGCTCTAAATAAGCAGAATTTTGCTTAGCTTCTTGTAAACATCTGATCGTATTACGTTTAGAAATAATGGAGATCCCAACACTTGATCCTTGATAGCGTTCCAATACCTTTTCCAAATGACTTTCATCGGTGATGATCATAACTCGATCAAAAACTTGGTAATAGTCACTGAGTTGCCCTTCGAGACGTTCTAAATTATCAAGTTCTGTTTTGATCTCATATACTACAGCTTGCCTATTTAAAAGTATCAGATCTGCCTTTGATCTATTTAACCAGATCTCGGATAAGGCCGTTGTTGTATTCAAGGAATGCTTACCTAACAACACCTTATTGACCAAAGTATTTTTGTAAAAATACTCATTTCGGTAATGCTTACTTAAGATGGAATATAATTGAGCGAATTTTTCCTGACTGTCTAAATCATCCGTCCCTAAATATCTTTTTGTAGCTTGCTCAAGTATCTCACTTTCTCCATTTGACAACAATTCAGACAATGTTTTATGCGAAAAAACGCGATTCAACAAATTTAATTCATCCATCTAAAACACCCCCTGAATAAAATCTAAGCTAATATTAGCACAAATTCCATTCAAGGAGTCACTCAAATGATCACTAAAATTTTTGACCAGTTTTATTTTATCAGCATCACTACCACGATCCCGATCACCTCTAAAACAGCATAGGTCCCGGTCAGATATAAGGTTCCACGCTTATCTTGCTTACTCAACTGATAGTAGATCACACCAAAGAGCAGTATTTGTAAGATATTATTATTCACGTAAGCTGATCCAAAGACTGATCCTGTGATCACTATATAACTAGCCGAAAAAACACTAAGCAGACAATTAACGATCACCAGTGCCAAAAATAGTGCCTCTTTATCGCCTTGATCGCTAGCTATGATCACTAAGAGACCGATACCCCATACTACTAAAAAACCAATCAAAGAGCCGACCGCTGTCCCAATGAGCGTGATTGCATTAATAAAGAATTTTCCTTCAAGCGGTACCTCAGCTGGGAGGGGCGTTGCTACTTGTGTAACAAGATAGACCCCCGCCACTGAAAGAGCGACGACTAAAAAGACAAGGCCCACCTTAGTCAACACAGATAATTTAAGTCCTGAATGTGACATTTCAAACACCTCTTTTTACAATTATTTTCTTTAGTATACACTGTTTTATCACACGTTAGTCTAAGTACGCATAAGTGGTCATTTATCTGACTTATTTGGCTATCAAAAAAGCAGAGACCATAATGATCTCTGCTCGTTAGCAATGACTTAAAGTCCTTGCTCTTTTGTATTTATTCCTGGCTTCCAAGTTAAATAGCCTTTGTAGTCATCTACGCAAAGGAGTTTTTCAGCATTTTCGATCCGATCAGCCGTTGGCGGTTCAACACCTTCCAAGCGATACTTGATCCCCATTTCCTTATACTTGCGAACTCCCATCGTGTGATAAGGCAAGACTTCGACTTTCTCGACATTTTTCAACGTCTTGATATACTCGCCGAGTTCCTTCAAATACTTATCATTGTCGGTGATCCCTGGGACCAAAACGTGTCTGATCCAAACTGGTTTACCGAGCTCAGATAGATACTCACACATGTCAAGGATGTTCTCATTTGGATAACCGGTCAAGCGTTTATGCTCATCGGAGTTGATATGCTTGATGTCCACCAATAAAATGTCGGTATATTCCAGTAATTCATTGAATAAGCTAAACCATGGTTCGCGGCGCGTAAATGGCGCTCCACATGTGTCCAAGCAAGTACTGATGCCATGTTCTTTACACTTCTTGAACACTTCCAAAGCAAATTCTGGTTGCAATAAGATCTCGCCCCCTGAGAGCGTGATCCCACCGTCTTCACCCCAGAATGCTCGGTACGGTAAAGCTTTTTCTAAAAGTTCACTGGCGGTCATTTGCGTTCCAACATTTTTCTTCCAAGTGTCTGGATTGTGGCAAAACTTACAACGCATATTGCATCCCTGCATGAAAGCCACAAACCTGATCCCTGGTCCATCGACTGCGCCAAAGGTTTCAAGGGAATGCACGTAGCCTAAAACCTGACCGTCTTTAGTTGGAACTGGATTAATATATGGATTAGCTTTCATTATTACGCCGCCTTTACTAATTGACTGTTGTGCTCTTAACTACATTGAAGTATGGAATGTTCTTGAAATAACATCATCTTGTTGTTCCTTGGTCAGATCAGCGAAGTATACACAGTAACCAGAAACACGCACGGTCAACGTTGGATATTCTTCTGGATGTTTTTGAGCATCAAGTAAAGTATCACGGTTGAAGACGTTGATGTTTAAGTGGTGACCTTCATTCTTCATGTAACCACTGATCATGTTTACCAAGGTCTTTTCTTCTAATTTTTCATCGTGACCAAGTGTTGATGGTGTTACGGCGAAAGTATTGGAGATCCCGTCTGTTGCGTAGCGATATGGTAACTTAGCTACGGAAAGCAAGGATGCCAATGCCCCGTGTGTTTCAGCACCGTAAGCTGGGTTAGCACCTGGTGAGAATGGTTCGCCTGCTTGACGGCCATTAGGTGTTGTCCCGGTGTTCTTACCGTAAACAACGTTAGAAGTGATCGTCAAAACAGATGTTGATAACTTAGCATCACGGTAGAGGTGATGTTTGTTCATCTTGGTGTAAAGTTGTCTTACCAACCATGCAGCGATCTCGTCAGCACGGTCGTCATTGTTACCATAACGTGGGAAGTCTTTTTCAGTCTTGAAGTCAACTGCCACACCGTTTTCATCGCGGATAACTTTAACTTTACCGTACTTGATAGCTGAAATGGAGTCAGCAGCAACTGCTAAACCAGAGATACCTGTCGCAAAGGTACGATCTAAGCGTGTATCCTTCAAGGCAAGTTGAGCTGATTCATAGTAATACTTGTCGTGCATGTAGTGGATCACATTCAAAGCATTTACATAAACGTCAGCGACCCATTCCAACATGTCATCGAATTTCTTCAAGAATTCATCATAATCAATGTATTCTGAAGTGATCGGTGCATAAGCCGGCCCACATTGCATCTTGGTCAATTCATCGACCCCACCGTTGATCGCATAAAGAACGGTCTTAGCCAAGTTAGCACGAGCCCCGAAGAATTGGACGCCATCAGCGATCGGTTGCGCAGATACACAGCAAGCAATGCCATAGTAGTCTGTGCCCCATGTTTCCATCATCAATTCATCGTTTTCGTATTGGATCGTTGAACTTGCGATCGATACGCTAGCTGCGTAGTTCTTGAAGCCTTCTGGCAAACGTTCTGACCATAATAAGGTGATGTTTGGTTCTGGAGCAGCACCCATGTTATGCAAGGTGTGCAAGAAACGGAAAGCTGTCTTTGTAACGTGGTGACGGCCATCCATGCCCATCCCAGCGATCGATAACGTTGCCCAAATTGGGTTACCAGAGAACAAGGAGTTGTATTCTGGTGTCCGAATGAATGTTACCATCCGGAGTTTCATTGTGAATTGGTCGATCAATTCTTGTGCTTCTTTTTCGGTCAATAAACCGTTGTCCATATCGCGTTTGATATAGATATCGATAAATGAGTCGATCCGGCCGATAGACATCGCAGCCCCATTTTGTTGCTTGATAGAAGCTAAGTAGCCAAAGTACAACCATTGGATAGCTTCACGCGCATTTGTAGCCGGATAAGAAATGTCATAGCCGTAAGAAGCAGCCATTTTCTTCATGTCTTGTAAAGCACGAATTTGTTCAGAAACTTCTTCACGTAAGCGAATAACTTCATCTGTCATTTGACCGTCGCCATAGTTAGCTAAGTCATCTTTCTTAGCTGCGATCAAGCGATCGATCCCGTAAAGAGCAACACGAGGGAAGTCAGCGATGATCCGACCACGACCGTATGAGTCAGGTAAGCCTGTCACGATCTTGTTGTGGCGTGCACGCTTAATTTCGTCATTGTATGCATCAAAAACGCCTTGGTTGTGTGTCTTATGCAAGTCGGTGAAGATCCGTTCTGTTTCCGGATCAATTTCCATCCCGTAAGCAGCCAAAGCAACTTTAGCCATCCGAATACCACCATAAGGCATCAAAGCTTTTTTCATTGGCTTATCTGTTTGCAAACCAACGATCTTTTCTAAGTCTTTATCTAAATAGCCTGGTTTGTGTGAAGTGATCGTAGAAACAACTTTGGTGTCAGCATCTAAAACGCCACCAGCAGCACGTTCTTTCAACTTGATGTCAACTAACATGTCGTTTAATTTTGTGGTTGCTTCAGTTGCTTCTTCAAGGAATGATTGATCACCATCATAAGGTGTGTAGTTACGGTTGATGAAATCACGTACATCGATCTCGTCTTGCCAGTCCCCGCCGTTAAAACCGTTCCAAGCAGTTGTTACTGTTTCTTTGCTGTTGTCTTTGAGCATCTATATTCCTCCCTGTGTAAAAAATCCGTCTGACCTGAATAATATAACCTAGCACGTACTAAAAAACGTTTGTTAACGTTTTCATCCTTATATTATCTAAAATCGCGCATAAAAACAAGTCATAATCCATTATTTTTGTACAATTTTAAAAAAATGTTATTTCTATTTTTTACTTAAATATAATGAAATATTAAGCTTTTTCGCCCACGCCAACATGGGTCGTTTTGACCCACTTAGTCTGGCGCCGCATTTTCTTATAACAGGCCAAGACGATCGCAAAATAAAAAAGGTAATTATACCCCAACATGATGACCATAAAGAACAGCTTCTTAATAATTCCTAAGCGCCGAGTCTCGTGTTCATAAACACTTAGAATATAGAAATTAAAACAACTATTGATAAATAACAGGCTTACTACGATCGGCCAATACAGCTGGATGAACCAACTGACAAAGACCAAGACTAGGAGATTCGCAAGCCCTGTCGCTAGCGAGATGAATGGTAACAACAAATAAAATGTCATCTCCATTTTAGCTTTAGTTCCTATGGCTTTACTTAATAAGATCTTGGGCCAATAACCCACTAAGCAATCTAATCCTCCCTGCGTCCAACGAGCACGTTGGCGGATAAAAGGCCGAACTTGAGCGAGTGCTTCTTGATAGACCACGATCTCAGAGGCATAATGGGTCGCTTTAGCTTGCAGTAAAAAGCGCGTGCTAAACTCAAAGTCTTCCAGCAAAGCATTGCCCCACGGATGATAACCGCTGACTGCACTGACCCGGATAAATTGGCCGTTTCCCGAAGCAGCTGCATTACCTAACCGATTTCGGATGTTTTGGATCCAATTATTGATGATGACAAACTCGATATCTTGTAGTTTTTGTAGCCAATTTTGCTCCTTAAACATAGCTACACGTGTTTGTAACAACGATAATTCTGGAACAAGTGCAAAATGTTCCATGACCCGCAGATAAGCTGCTTCATCCATATAAGCATCGGCGTCTAAAACACCGCAGATCACGCGCTTACGCAAACTCGGGGCTAATGGCTCAACGAGTTGCTGGTACGCCCAATTTAACGCCTCGCCTTTACCTTGTTGCGCTTCTGGCAAATACCGTTGCAATAGCTGGACTTTGCTCCCACATGCCAGTTGTTGCAACGTTTCGTTAACGACTTGAGCCGTCTGATCACTTGAAGCATCATCAATGATCACCATTTTAACTTGTGGTAAGCTTGCTGTTTGCGCCACAAAATTGGTGATCGTCTGCCTAATGACTGGCGCTTCGTTTAGCGCTGGGACCAAGATGATCAGTTGCTCAATGGGCTCTTTTAGCTGCGTTTGTTGCAGCTTTTGATCTTGCCCAAATAAAATTAAAATCAGCACCCACACCAAATAGATACCTATTCCAACAAAAGAGACACTAAAGATCAATTCATCGATGACCGATCCCTCCATTTAGTGCTTTTTGTTAAAAACCCATATAGATTTTACCACATGATTAACTCTAAATGATATAGCTAATTTATTTTAAATAAAAGTAGATATTTTTTAATCTTTTTACCTAAAAAAGGCTGATAGTCACACATGACTACCAGCCTCTTTCTAATTTATTTAAATTTCTTCCCAAATATCCTTCAAGACATTTGTTTGATCACGATCTGGACCAACAGAGAAGGTCGAAACTTCAACGCCAACTAATTCTTCGATGCGTTTAACATAGTTGCGTGCATTTTCAGGTAGATCAGCTAAAGTCTTAGCCCCTGTGATATCTTCTTTCCAGCCTGGCATGGTTTCATAAACTGGCTTGCATTGTGCCAATTCTTTCAAGCTAGCTGGGTAACGGTCGATCTTTTCACCGTTCAATTCATAAGCTGTACAGATCTTGATCTCATCTAAACCAGTCAAGACATCCACACAGTTCAAGCATAAGTTGGTCAAACCTGAGACCCGCTTGGAGTGACGCATTACGACACTATCGAACCAACCGATCCGACGTGGACGTTTCGTAACTGTTCCATATTCATGACCTGCTTCACGAATGTAGCTACCGATCTCATCGTGTAACTCAGTTGGGAATGGACCATCACCAACACGTGAAGTATAAGCTTTGCAGGCACCCACAACTTTATTGACCTTTTCTGGACCAACGCCAGAGCCAGTTGTGACCCCACCGGCGATCGGGTTAGAAGATGTGACGAATGGATATGTCCCATGATCCACATCTAACATAACACCTTGAGCACCTTCAAATAAAACGTGCCCGCCGTTGTCCAACGCATCATTTAAAATAACTGATGTATCAGCTACATACTTCTTGATACGTTGACCATATTCATAATATTCATTGTAAATTGTTTCAAAATCAAGCGGTTCGCCTTCATAATCGTACATTTTTTGGAATAAACGATTCTTTTCTTCCAAATTACGACGTAGCTTTTCAGCAAATGTACCTGCTTCTAACAGATCTGCGACCCGAATACCGATACGAGCTGCTTTGTCCATGTAGCAAGGACCGATACCCTTATTAGTCGTACCGATCTTGTTGTCTTTTTTGGCGCTTTCTTGTAAGCTGTCCAAGACAATGTGGTATGGCAAGATCACGTGCGCACGGTTTGAAACACGAAGGTTATCTGTTGGGATCCCATTTTCATGCAAGTATTCCAACTCAGCAACTAACGACTTAGGATTCAAAACAACGCCATTACCAATGACACTGATCTTATCGGAATAAAAAATTCCGGATGGGATCAAGCGCAATTTATAGGTCTTACCATCAAAAGCGATCGTATGACCGGCATTGTCTCCACCTTGATAACGTGCGATAACATCGGCATTTTTACTCAAGAAATCAGTGATCTTTCCTTTGCCTTCATCGCCCCATTGACTACCAACAACTACTACTGATGACATATACAGTCCACCTCATAATATTTCTAAGCATTACTCTGCTTGCTAGTCTAAATTAACGACCTTGATAATTGTAACAATCAAGCTTGGTTTTTTCAAGCAATTACGAATATTACTTCGCTAAAAAAAGGCTAAGTTTATTAATTGCGAACTTTAGCCTTTTTAATTTAAATTATTCTGATTTAAAACGAATAACTAATCCCAAGGATCATAGCGCCGAAAGGGCAATAAGCTACGCGTCCGGGATAATTCTTCCATTTGTTTGACGATCGCTAGTGTTTCTGCACTCATCTTGATCTTGCCTTTGCCCCGTAGCACCGCTTCATAGGACGCTGTTACCATTTTTTCCATGATGATCTGGGGCGCGATCTGGCGGTCTGCCAAAGCATCTTTTCCGTAAGCGACGATCTTTAAAAATACTTTGTCATCGGTGCTTTGCTCAAAAGACTGTGTCAATTCGTTTGCCAGCTGTGCGATCTCTTTGCGTGACTTCATCTCACTCACCTCATCTACATCTTACACCAAAACTAAAAATTAAGCTTGTTTATCGGCATAGACTTCGATACAAAAGTTTTTCTGTCTACAATTTGGACACACTAACTTTCGTGTACTCGGAGTGTGGGCAGACCAAAAATACTCTTTGAGTCCTGGATGAAATTGGTGCTGACAGTTAGGACAGATATACGCCGTATGCTGCCAAACATAGCGCACTAAAGCCGTTGTGAGTGCTACTGAGATCACTAAGGCTCCAGCTACTAACCACCATGAGCCATGTGCCAAAAATACATAGATGATACTGCCCCACAAGATCAAGTCGATCACCAGTCCAATGCCGATCATTTGCCAATGTAATTGATGTAGTTTCTTTGTCTTTTCCATTTCAAACTCAATTCCTTTCGTAAAATTTCCCGGGAAAACTTGAAATTTCTCCAGTTGCTCGGCTAAATAATCCAACTTAGCGGCGCGTTTTTTAGCCAATTCCAAAGCCTTAGCATTTTGTTCTTGGTGCTCCGCCACTAACAGCTGTAAAATTTTATAGTTTTCCGGTGTATCTAATAGACCTTTGATATCTTTTAGCGTGAAACCTAATTCCTTATAGGTCAAGATCAGTTCTAAACGTGTGACTTGATCTTCAGCATATAAGCGACGATCTGCTTCAGTACGACTAGCGACTAATAATCCTTGCCGTTCATAATACTGCACCGTCCGCAAAGTGACCTGACACTGTTTCGCTAATTGCCCACTTGAATACATTATTTGCCCCCTTTCTAACTTCACTATAAATGATAACGTTACGTCATCAGCAAGTAAAAAGATAAGAGTGTGAGCCAAAGCGTTCAGCGCCATACAGATAACGGGAAAATCACCATGATGCGCTTTTTGCATCGTGGTGACTTTCTTGTTATCTGCTAGGCGTTGCTTTGGCGAACACGTTTCAATAGAGTGTGAGAAAAAGCGATCAGCACCGTAGAAATAACGGTGTCCTATTTATGATGCGTATTTTGCATCATAAGTAGGGCATTGTTATTTCCTAGGCGTTGCTTTTTCTCACACGTTTCGGCAAAATGACTCGGAGGCGCTTTTTGCATCGTGATCAGTTCATTCGTATGCGTGCTAAAAAGGCCCTACCACGATATACATCATGATAGGGCCCATTGTTATTCATACAATGCTGATCGTAATTTGAACATTGTATATTTTAGTCGTGCTCCGAAAATCAGCACTGTGTTAGTTATGTGGCAAGATATTTAATACATATAACATCGCGATGAAGATAAAGAACAAGACGATGACCACTGGATTTAATTCTTTCCGACGGCCAGCTGCGATCATCGTGATCGGGTAAACTAAGAAACCAAATGCGATCCCGTATGAGATGTTAGAGGTCAACGGCATTGCAATGATCGTTAAGAACGCTGGCAAGGCGATCTCGAATTTTTCCCAGTTGATAAAGCGCATCGATTGCGCCATCAAAGAACCAACGATGATCAAGGCTGGCGCTGTAACTTCAGTCGTCACCACACTCAATAATGGTGAGAAGAACAAACTCAGACCAAACATTCCCGCGATCACTAATGAAGTAAAACCAGTCCGACCGCCGACTGCGATCCCAGCAGAGGATTCAACATAAGCTGCCGTTGGGGTCGTCCCCATCACAGATCCAGCTAACATTGAAAATGAGTCAGCCATCAAAGCGCGCCCGATCCGAGGCATCTTATCATTTTTCATCAAGCCAGCTTGTTGGGCTAATCCGACTAAAGTACCCGCTGTATCAAAGAAAGTCACCAGTAATAAGACGATGATCACAGCTAGCATCTGTGGTGTGTTGATATTACCTAAGTTTGCTAGACCGACCCCAAAAGTTGGTGCCAAACTTGGGATCGAAGAAACGATCTTATCTGGCATTGGGATCAGACCTGTCACTAACCCTAAAAGCGTTGTGGCTAAGATCCCGATAAAGATCGAACCTGGGACGCGACGTGCCATCAATAAAGCAGTCACAAAGAAACCAAAGATCGTTAACCAAGTAGTTGGAACTGTCAATGATCCCAATTCAACTAACGAAGATTTGCTAGCAACGACGATCCCGCCACCCTTTAAGCCGACAAAAGCGATAAAGATCCCGATCCCAGCTGCCATTGCGAGCTTGAGATCATGCGGGATCGCATCGATGACGATCTCGCGGATCTTGAATAATGAAAGTAACGTAAAGATAACGGAAGCCACCACTACCCCAGCCATTGCAGTCTGCCACGGGATCCCCATCGTCAAAACAACGGAATAAGTGAAAAACGCATTATCCCCCAGACCAGGTGCGATCCCGATCGGATAGTTAGCTAAAAATGCCATCAAGGTACAGCCGATGATCGCAGATAAAGCGGTCGCTGTGAAGACAGCCCCCTTATCCATCCCTGCAGCACCTAAGATATTCGCATTGACGAACAAAATGTAGGCCATCGACACGAACGTAGTCAAGCCAGCAACGGTCTCCCGTTTAGTATTAGTTTTTAATTCTTTAAAATGGAAGGTTCTTTCGAGCCAGCCTGCTTTGGTGGCTGTTGTTTGACCATTATCCAATTTCTTTCACCTCTGATTTATTTTTACTTTGATAAGTATTACACGTATGATTATAAAAATCAACCCCTAAATAGTTCGTGTTTTTATCGAAATGTATCAATTTTAAGGTAAAAAAACGCCTACTTCGGATAAATATCGGTATTTTAGAATGAATTTTCACAAAAAAGACCACGCAGATCTACGTGGTCTAGTGGCAATTAGCCTTCAAATAATTCGGTTGAAAGATAACGTTCGCCGTTATCCGGGGCAACGGTCAAGACACGCTTGCCAGCACCCAATTTTTTAGCTACTTCGATCGCGCCGTAAATATTAGCACCAGCTGAGATACCAGGTAAGAAGCCTTCCTTTTTCCCAACTTCGCGTGCCATCTCAAGCGCTTTTTGGCTCGGAACTTCCAAAATATCATCGTAAAGTTTTGTATCCAAGATCGAAGGCACAAAGCCAGCTGAGATACCTTGGATCTTGTGCTTGCCCTTCTTGCCCTCTTTTAAGACTGGAGACTCACTTGGTTCAAGCGCGTATACTTGAATATCAGCCTTCTTAGCCCGCAAAGCACGACCAACCCCTGTTAGAGTTCCGCCAGTACCGACCCCAGCAACAAAAGCATCGGGCAAGTCAGCCCCAAAAGCTTGTAAGATCTCTTGACCTGTCGTTTGTTCGTGGATCAAAGCGTTAGCAGGATTATCGAATTGCATCGGTAAGAAATAACCGTTCTTCTCAGCTAATTCCTTAGCGAGCTTGATCGCACCACCCATGCCTTCTTCACCTGGAGTCAAGATCAATTCAGCTCCATAACCTTGCATCAATTTACGCCGTTCGATACTCATCGTTTCTGGCATCGTGATCAATAAACGATAGCCTTTAGCCGCCGCGACTGCCGCTAATCCGATACCGGTATTTCCTGAAGTGGGCTCGATGATCGTTCCACCTTTAGTCAACTTGCCAGCTGCTTCAGCGGCTTGGATCATCGCTAAAGCTACCCGGTCTTTGACGGAACCAGCTGGATTGAAAAATTCAAGCTTAACATAAACATCGGCTGCCTCAGCTGGAACAACATTGTTCAACTTGACGATCGGTGTGTTACCAATAGTATCTAAAATCGAATCATAAACTTTACTCATATCAAGACCCCCGTTAATTTTTGATAAGTTCTTTAGCTTTGCGTGTCCTAGCTACTTGGTGTAACCAGTTAGCAAAGAATTGCTTTTGTAATGTTTCCCATAAAAACTGTGGTCGTCCATCAACATAATAATTTTTTGGACGAGCCAGTGAATCTTTCGCACTTGGATCAGCCGCTAACTCGCGGGCATATTCTTTTTGTAAAGCATCTCTGCCGTACTCCAAATGCGAAAATAAAAATGTCTGATGTCTTGTCGGTGCTTCAAGTAAGAATGCTTCTCCGGTCTGTGAGACGGCGGTGATCTCTAATTCGGGCACTTGTTTTGCCTGTGTGAGATCAATATCAGCATACCGCGCATGAGGAGCTAAGAAGCCCGGTTCGACTTGGGCTAATAATTTAGAATCACGTAAGACTTCTTGCGGATAGATCCCAAATAATTTTTGCGGCAATAGATACTTGTCTACACCGTAGAAATAATTGACTGCAGCCATGGCGCCCCAACAGACGTACAACTGCTCGATCTTATTTTGAGCCAAACAATTAAAGAGCTCCTGCAATTCATTGATGTATGTGATCTCTGCAAAATCTAGTTTTTCGATCGGAGCTCCAGTCACGATAAAAGCATCGAGTTTTTCAACTTCAGCTAGCTCCAGTGGGCGCGCGATCTGCGCTACTTGAGCTGGGACTGGCCGATCTTGATAGTGATCTTTGGGGTAAAAAAAGGTCAACTCAACTGGCTGAGCCGAATTCTTCAAGACCCGTTCAAACCGTCTTCTGGTGTCTAATTTATCGTGCATCAAGTTCAATACACCGATCTTCAAGACATTTTCAGGCGTACGCATGACTATACCTTCCTTTCTGGGTAATTACAGCCAAGTGATTTACTTGTATTCTGTAAGTTAAATTATACACTAGCCCTCTATAAAAGACAATTATGCTACTATAAGATTCATGTTTTATGCTATAATTTTGCAAAACCATTTATTTTAAGGGAGGCTTTGCCAATGGCATTACCAAATCGAAAAGACGTCGCTTCAGAACTCACGTGGGATCTGACCCCGCTTTATCCAAACGATGAAGCTTGGGCTGCGGATCTAGTGGCTTTAAAGCAACTCGTAACTGATCTTGTGGCTGATTTTGATGGCCACTTGACGACTACCGAACAGATCTTAGCCGGCTTAACAGCGCTCGAAAAGATCGAACAAAAAGCATCTTTGATCGAGCATTACGCTTTCTTACACCAAGCAAGCGATATGACTGATCCACACTACAACCATTTGTTGAAGCAAGCCGAACAAGCTTTGGCATTTAAAAACGCTAAACTAGCCTTTTTTGACATTCAAGTCAGTCAAAACCAGACGGCGACCTTAGACGAGGTAGCTACCAAAGAACCACGCTTTGCCTCAGTCATTCGGCATTTGAAAGCTGAACAAAAACATCTCCTTGATCCAAAGACTGAAGCGGCTCTTGCCCTATTAGGTCCAACACTAAATGCACCAGAAGGGATCTACACGACAACACGGGCGGCTGATATGGACTTTGAAGACTTTGTGGTCGATGAAACGACATATCCTATGTCATTTGTCTTATATGAAAACACCTATCAATACCACCCTAATTATAAAGTACGCCAAAAAGCCTTCGAATCATTCTCTAAAACGCTAAAAAAATATCAAGATACGGTGGCGGCTACTTACTACACCCAAGTCGCTAAAGAAAAAACATTGGCGACTTTACGCGGATTCGATTCGGTCTTTGACTATCTGTTAGCTGACCAAGAAGTTACCCGGGAAATGTTTGACCGTCAGATCGACTTGATCTTGGATAAACTCGGACCAGTCATGCAAAAATATGCTAAACTCATCGGCAAAACACACGGTTTACAGCAAATGAACTTTGCTGATCTGCAGATCGATCTTGATCCTGAATTTGCACCTAAAGTCAGCTTAAATGAGGCGCCAAAATACATTAAAGAAGCTGTCTCGCTTTTAGGCGACGACTACTCCCAAATGGTCATGCGCTCGTTTGATGAACGCTGGGTCGATTTTGCTGTCAATGCTGGTAAGGAAACTGGTGGCTTTGAGACCGATCCTTATGGTGTGCATCCTTATATTTTGATGTCTTGGACAGATGAGTTAGCCGACGTTTATACGCTCGTCCATGAGCTCGGTCACGCCGGCCAAGCACTGCTCACCGCCCAAAACAATTCCATCTTGGGTAGCGATCCTTCGATGTACCTGATCGAAGCGCCATCGACCTTTAATGAACTGTTGCTGACTCATTCCTTAGAACAAAGTACAACTGATCCTCGAATGCAGCGCTTTGCCTACACTAAGATGTTGACCAATACGTTCTATCATAATTTTGTGACTCACTTACTGGAAGCCGCCTTCCAACGTGAGGTCTATCAGATCATCGATGCCGGTGGTTCATTTGATGGGGCTAAGCTCTGCGAACTCAAGCAAAAAGTTCTCAAGCGCTTCTGGGGCGATGCAGTCGTGATCGACGACCGGGCTGCCCTAACTTGGATGCGTCAATCACATTACTATATGGGCTTGTACTCATATACTTACTCAGCTGGCTTAACGATCGCAACTCAAGCTTATTTGAAATTATTGGCCGATCCTAAAGCACAGGTTGCAGCTTGGCTTGAATTCTTAAAACTCGGTGACCAAAAAGCACCCGTTGATGCTGCCAAAGTCGCTGGTGTAGACGTTTCAACTGCTGCTCCACTTGAAAATACGATCGCCTTTTTGGATGAGACTGTCGAAAAGATCAAAGCTTTGACAAACCAACTGGAAAACAACTAAAGTTTCATGTGAAACAATACGTTCAATACCGTATGAAATACTGAAAGAGGGCTCACCATGTACATCATGGCAGGTCCTCTTTCATTATTCACTCGGCATTAGCTCAGTTGCTAACATTGATAGCTTATTCGAAGGATAAATAGAGATTCTATATCACAGACTATTTACTTGTAAAAAGTTTAAAAGAGTTTAAAATAAAAGCAACAGTTTAAAAGAGTTTAAAAGAGAAAGTGAGGTACTTCAAATGAATCCTTTTAACCCAACTTTTGGTGATGTTCCTGATATTTTTTTAAGTAGCGATACTTCAACAACTAAACTAGTTAAAACTATCAAACAAAGTTCTTTTTCCCGTACTTTTTTCATCACTGGGGTCAGAGGTGCGGGCAAAACTGCTTTTGTTACCAAAGTATGTGAACTATTAGAATCAGATCCGAACTGTATTTACCTTGATTTGCTAAATAAAAATGGATTACTAACAAGTTTTGCGCAACAACTAGATCACAAACTCCACTCACCCTTGATTCGCTCACTTGGATCTGTGAGATCACTATCGATTGGAAGCTTTGGCTTAAGTCGTGAATCGGATCCAATCGAAGTTGATCTTTGGTTAGACACTCTAATGCAAGAAGTTGCTCAAACTAACAAATATGTAGTGATCTGTATTGATGAAGTTACTAATTCAAAAGCAATTACTGATTTTGCGCAAGTATATAGCTCACTTAAACGAAAGAAGTATCCACTTTTTGTATTAATGACAGGATTACCCGATTTAGTCCTAGATATTCAGAACAACGATAAACTAACTTTTTTATTGCGCTCAGAAAAAATTACCATGTCTCCCCTCGAAAAAAGTGATATGATCTATGCTTACCAACAAACATTCGCCTGCTCAGCTGCACTTGCTAGTAAGTTAGTTCAAATGACTAAAGGATATGCCTATGCTTTTCAGCTTTTAGGCTACTTGTTGTATGAACAGTGCCAAGGGCAGGCCCCGACGGAAAAAGACGTGGCTGCGATCAAGTTGCGCTACCAAACTAAGCTCTTCGACAATGCCTACCAAAAGATCTACACCAGCCTCTCAGAGATCGATCGCCAATATTTACAAGCTGTGGCTAAAAAACGTAAATTCAGCGCAGTTGTTGAACTAATGGGTAAGGATAAAGTCTTTGTTTCCCAATATCGGCGCCGGGCACTTGAACGCCATTTGATCGTTCCAACTGGCTATGGCTACGTAGATTACACCTTACCGTATTTTGAAGATTACCTCATGCAGGCCCGAGATCCAGATTCGGCTTATTATCTGGGCTACTAAATAAAAAAGCAACAGATCTTTAACGACAAAAAGTTTGTCTGGCAAAGATCTGTTGCTTTTTTAGGCGTTTGACATGCTAAAAGCACTCATCGTCGCATAATCAGCTTGGGTGATCCCAGCGATCGTCATAAACGCTAACAAATTCCCTAATAGCACCGTTAGATCATGGTCTTCGAGCGCTGTCCCATCATCAGCGACCAGCTCATAATAAGCGACATCTTTATAAGAGAAGATCCCCAAGTTAAAGAAATCAAAGCGAGCTAAAGCAACTTTTTCTGGGGCTTGGAATTTATCCTCTAACAACAGCTGCAATTCATTTTTGGCATTCACAAAAATCGTCGGTTGCTTGAATAAAGCGTTGATCCCCGTAAACAGTGGACGCGCCGGCTTTTGTTCCGGTAATGCTTCTAATTCTGTTTTTAACTGCAATAACTTAGCTTTAAATAGTTTGACCAGCTCTTCATTTGGCACTCCGTTTGTGGCTGTGACATAAAGACCATCACTTAGCTTAGCCACAGGATAACTCATACACCGCGTCACTTCGCGCTTTCCAGTCCACAAGCGCTTATCCATAAAAAGATTGCTGTATTCCGGATAACGCGTCTGTGCCCGGCGCAAAGTCTGGCCTAAATTACCGATCAAATTGACAGCCATCCCATTGATGTTTTGGTCCGTCAAAAAAGTTGCAACAAAATCTTTAACTTTCATAAAACCACCCCTTCTATTTTTCCAATTCGATCATAGCATATTTTAAAGGTAAACGAAATATATTTTTAGGATAACCTAAAATAGTTTTAAAAATAAATAGAACTCAACCTGAGTCCTATTTACTCAAATCCTTTAACAACTCGATAAATTCAGGATCATCATTTAAACAAGGGACAACATCATAGAGCTCCCCACCCGCTTGTTCAAAATAGGCCCGATTTTCGAGTTCTAGTTCATACAACGTCTCTAAACAATCAGCCACAAACGACGGTGAGATCACCAATAGCTTTTTATACCCCTGCTTGGGTAAATTCTTGATCGTTTCATCAGTCGCTGGCTCAAGCCATTTAGCCGGACCGAATTTAGACTGGTATGTATGTAAGATCTCGATATCTGGCAACATCGCTTGAAGCTTAGCGGTCGTTTCTTCACACTGCGCTTGGTAAGGATCGCCCTTTTTTACGTAACTTTCTGGGATCCCATGATATGAGATGATCAACTTATCATATGCTTTTTTGTTCCAATACTCCTTGATCTTATCAGCGATCAGCTTCAAGTAAGTCTCATTATTATAAAATGAAGTCACAAACTTGAGGTTCGGTATATAAGTCCGTTTGTGATAAAAGCGCATCACATCATCACTGACTGAGCCCACAGTCGTCGTTGAATACTGTGGATATAGCGCAATAATACATAGATCAGTCACTTTTTGAGCTTCAAATTCCGCTAAAACCTGCGAAATATCGGGCTCGCTATAACTAAAAGCATACTTTACTACCGTATCTGGCACTAAAGCCTGCAACAATTCAGCCTGCCGCTTAGTGTAATATGCCAAGGGCGAGCCATATTCAGCTGACCAGATCTTTTTATACATCTGAGCCGAAAATTTAGGTCGCCGTGGTAAGATCATCAACTCCAAGACCGGCTTCCAGATCACGTCTGGGGTAGCGATCACCCGTTTGTCGCCTAAAAAGCGACGCAGGTACGGTCGTAGATGCTTAGCGGTTGGACTTTTGGGTGTTCCTAGATTGATCAGTAAGATTCCTTTTTTCATCGCATAGCCTCTAACATTTTTAATTTACTACACTTCTAAAAATACCATATCCTAGTAGCATGAGCAATTTAGCTAGTCTAAACCTTCCAAATGCTTTTGATATAAGACTTTTGCGATCGACTGAGGCAAGATCCGCTGTTCGACTAAAAAATCCAAATACGACTTAAAATCACTATCCCCAGGTGTTTTTTGGGATAAAGCTAATTTTAGCTTTTGCATCCGCTTTTTGAGCACAAAATACGACATCCCCGTCTCATCTGACAACTTTGACAACTTAAAATCCGCTTGCGCTAACTGATGCAAAAAGATGACATCTTCTTGGTCTAGCGCCTCATACCATTTCTTGGACACTTTGATTTCCCCTTTGTTTAAAATATATTGTAATCATACCGCCGAGTATTACCAGTAGCAATACCCAAGTAATGGTTGTTATCAAATTTTAAAATAGTTCCAACCAAAAACTCTGACACAACAGCGATAATAAAGGAAAATAATTTTACTACATTAGTAATATTTAAGTAAATTTAAATTTTTGACAAGTCTATTAAAAAATTTTTTTGCGCAAAACACCGCCTAGCTCGCATATGCACATTCTGCCAAAAAATCAATAGTTTTTCACAAAATACTGGGGTATATACTTAGTTACGTTGAGAGAACCTCAACTATCCATAATGAAAGAGGTGATGAATCGGTGCTGTTAGCTTTTAGTGGTTGCGCCCACCCCAGCTTATAGCTCGATCTATTGACATTGTGGTAAGTAGTCTTAACATCCTGCTTAACTTTTTAGGCTGCCCCTGTCCACGTGTCACATAGTTTCATCGATCTCACTCTCTAACTAATAATTGCCAAAAAGTCGTTAAACAAGACTACCCCCTTGTTTAACGACTTTTTGATATGTTCACTTTTTCAGTATTTTGACCAACTCACGCGCTTTGCGAAAAGAAACTTTACACTCGACAGTCTCTTTAGCATCAAAATAAACGAGTGCTCGTTTTCTATCGAAGGTGTAGATATTATCTAAATTTATCAGATAACTCTTGTGACACCGAAAAAAATTAGCTAACTTATTGTTTTCGATCGCTTTTAGCGAACCGTTGAACTCGATCACTTGATCTTTAGCATGCAAAATAACGGTATTAGCTTGGTTGGGCATTGATTCAAAAAACAAAATATCGGTAATTTCAATTTTATAATAGCGTTGCCCAAGTTTATAGGTAAAAATATCTTTATCGTCTGGCGTAGCGTACTCATTTTGTTTCAAAGCAAGTAAAATATCTTTCCGCAACGAACGTAACATCACTTCCATATCGCTATTTTTAATAATATAATCCAGTGGTTTGATCCGATGTTCTAAGACTGTCAGACTAAATTCAGCATGTGAGGTCAAAAAGACGATATTTTCATAAGGTAAAAGTTGCCGTAGTTTTCTAGCTAACTCAACGCCTAAATATTTCCCGGGTTTAAGTTCAATATCAATAAGAAAAAGATAACTGGCACTTGGATCATTTTTTACATATTCCAGCACCTGCGCAGGACTTGTAGTCACCAAAGCGATCATAGCATCTAACTGTTCAAATTCTAGATAGCGTTTTAAAGTATCAGCCAGCATCTTGCTTTGAACAACATCATCATCGATCAAGATAACTTTTAACAAAGTCAACTCACCCCCAGAACAAACTTCACCTTTTCATTTTCACAACTCGCTCGTAACGAAAGTGCCTCATTATGGCTGACTAATTCCCTAACGATCACCAGACCTCGACCATGTTTAGAGTCATTTGTTTTAGTTGTATAACCCGGCGAAAACCACTTATTTATCTGCATCGTATCGGTAGTCACCCTATTAGTAACAATGATATCCACGCCACCTTCGCCATAGGCCTCAAGCCCTACTGCGATCTTGGGAGCTTTTTCTGTAGCACTAGCTTCGATCGCATTATCCAACAAAAGCGAAATGATCCGTGCGATAACTAGCTCAAGTTTAGGCGAAAACTCAACGTCAGCTAAAACATCAAGATCCACTGCGATCTGTTGTTGGGAAGCTTTGACTAGTTTGGCAACGATCACACTGCGAAGGGCAGTATTTTTTATCCGCGTTACTGGAGCTAAAAGGCGATGTTCAAGGACATTGCCCAATTCATTTTCCGAATATGCGACCACATTTTGAAAATATTCATTTAACTCTTTATCCCCGGTCGCTTCGATCTTTAATTTTAACGTCAACAAAAGATTGCGGTAGTCATGGCGAAAATCCGCCATTTCTTGATAGGCACTGCTGATCTCACTTAGATAATTCTTGAATAGTTTTTCTTGCTTAGATTGTTGTTCTAATAGCATTTCATTTTTTAACTTGATGATCGTCACGTAGTAGCTATAACCAGCTAAACTCCCGATCCCAAGTGTTATCACGGTGAGCCAAAAACTGATCTGTAGCGTGATCTGCAAGCTATCAGTCACTATGTGTAAAAGACACAGGCACCAAAAGATGATCAAGAGTACGCGATAAGCTATCCTATAAAACAACGGTTCAGCCCAAAAATCGGTAAGCAGCTCCCGATAGCGGACGATCAATAAACAAACACCAATATTTAAAACTAATGACATCAAAAATGCTCCTGCGAGCGCCCTTAGATCCGAAAGACCAAATAACGACCTGGCCGCTAATACCAAAACACCACCAAGGTCAGTCAAAAAAATCGTCAAAATGCTGGCAATGAGCAGATAGATCTTTGCTGTTTGAGCTACGATCGTTTTCTGGCTAGCGAGGACTAAGCCCCCAAAAAGGACCATAAAACCCACGCTCTCCAGCCCAATAAAAGTAGTTATTCCTGCAAGGATCGCCGAGCTCACACCAGCTAGCCCGATGTTTTGTAGATCGACTTTTTGAGTAAAGAGCAGAAACATTATCAGCGGAAAAAAGTAATCCCAAAAATACGCGCCAAACGCAACTATAAAATCTACGACCATTATCTATACCAGAAACGGATCAGCCACGAATTGACATTTGTCAGCGGAACAACTGCACTAAATAATAACATGAGCTCTCATTTTCTTTCCTAGATCTGACTAACAACTATTTGCCGTCATTATATCATGCCAAGCTTGATCACAAAAAGAATACTGGACCTAAATTAAAGACCAACATCAAGACTAATAAGAATAGGCTACCACTTTTATCTTTACCCGAAAGTTTATAATAGCTAAAAGTCACAATGACCACTTGGCAGCATGCTGGTAGCCAAGGCAACACCATTCCAAACAGATTCACCACGATCAGCGCTAAACTATTAGCGATCCCGATCGCCAAGACAAGTGAGATAAATAACGCCTCACTATTTTTCTTATTTGAAAAATTGAGAATAAAGCTGCCAACTAAATACATCAAACCAAATGAGATCAACGAATAACTCAAAACGATCACGAGCTGAAAAATAGTCAATTGAGTCGCACTCAACTGTAAACTATCCTTTAGTGTCATCAACTCCTTATTTGGCAGCTGCTCAGCCGTGGCAAAATATAGCAAGATCTGCGATAGCGGAACTAACGAAAAGATGACCAATTTAGTTCCAAGTGGTAATTTTTCTGCTTTACTCATAATTTTTTCCTCCAATGATCTCGTAAATATCGACCTGTTTTGCGTGCTCAAGTGTTATTGCATGCGAGACAAAGATGATCGGGCAATGCTGTTTGACCTGCAATTCGTCTAGACGCTCTAGGATAAGCTTAGTACTTTGGCGATCGATCCCATTTAACGTTTCATCGATCACGATCAAGCCGTATTCAGTCTCGGAAAATAATAGGGCTGTCCCAACTTTATTTTGATTTCCCAGTGAACTCTTAGTATAGTCAGTCTCTAAATATTTATCAGCTTGAAATAGCGGAAAAAAAGCCGCTTCACTGATATCTACACCTAAAATTTTGGCACTTAATTTTATATTGTCGCGCACATTTAGATAAGGTAGCCCGATCCCTGTATCCGTCAAAAACAAGATCGGCTTTTTAGCCTGATCATTTTCAACTTTACCGGTAATTTTTCGATCAAATCCTGCAATTATTTTTAATAGGACTGATTTACCGCTCCCATTTTCACCGTTTAGTTGATACAAACTATTGGTAAACACATAATTGACTTGAGAACAACTAAATTCACCTAATTCTTTTGAAACATCTTTTAATGCGATCATCTGATCATCCCTTCCAAAATTGCACCAACAAGCACCAATAAACCACATAATAAATACCAGCGATAGTTATACCTGACAAAATTCAAAACTGCCCGAAAACTACGGGTCCGATATAGCAAAAACATCATTTTGAGCGCTAGATACTGATATAACAGGATCGTGGGTACTTCGACGATCCCATGAGGCCATAATAAACGTAGCGTCTGACCGATCCCAAAAGCACTGATGTTGTAGGCGATCGTAAAACACAACATCCCCCAGTTATACAAGATCGGCAGTGGAGCAATAAAAAATAGGCCGACTGTCACAAAATAGACCCACATGTTATGCAAAAACAAATCGATCGTATGCTCAACTCCTAAAATCGGTGCTTTTGAGATAAGAGGTTCGTCTAAGTTATAAAAAAAGAGATAGTACATGCCTATTATCAGAAATACTATACTGCCCAAGGCAACTAGTTGAAATTTTATCAATTCAGTTAACTTTAATTTCATTTCACGATCACCAATAAAATTATTAAAACAAGCCCCAGATACTCTTCATAAAAATTCGGTCTTTTCGCTCGCGTAACACTGACTACTCTTTCAAGGTAAGAAAAATATACTAATGCCAAGCTAAGATACACAATTGCCAATAAGACTTGCGCGAAGTTGAAGAAACCATAATAGAGCGAACAGCCTACAGTGACTCCAAAAATCAGGAGATAATAGAGATCACGATAGAATAGATTGCCATATACTAACCTTGCCCCCAGCTTTTGGCTGCCTTGCAAGAAGAGAGCACGTGCTTTAAAATGCTTACTTTTTAGAAATATCATTTGCAGATAAACTAGATTTTCAAACAAGACAAAGGCTACGACTAAGGGAATGAGCGAAAATTCAAATTTAAATTTGAGCGCAAGCCAACCATAGAGCCCTAACACGATCGTTTCAAACAATTTAGTCACTAATTCATAGCGCAACGCTCCCGCTAAATAATTTAGGTTCAAATACCTAGTCTCAAAAAGCCTCCCTTGATCTTGAGCGAGTTCACCCCGATCAAATATCAGATATATTGCCACAAATAGCACTACTAAAAAAATCAGTTTAGCTAAATTTGAATGTCCTAGTTCGCTGAGATATGTCGCCCCCACAAACAACAAATAGGCTCCAAGTTTTAGTAAATAACGCCCAAGAGTAGCGGTAAATGCAAATAATAGCAAAAACATTTCTAAGGCGATAAGATATATCTCCAAGATAAAAGTTGGCTTTGAACTGAGGAAACTCCATCCGCTATACGTGAGGATAAAGGTCCCATAGGCTACTAATAGTGGGTTCAACGCTAAATGTATCAACCAGCGATAGTTAAAGTACATGCGATAGTTTTGTTTGAATATATCCGGCATCTGCTGGCTCAACTTGAGCCCCACTTGTAAATTATTGCCACTGAATAAATACACGACCGTAATAGTAACTAAGCTTTTTAAATAAAACTCTTCAAATAAGGTCACGATAAACGCCGTACCACATCCCAAAAGGAGCAACAAACAAAGATACAGATATGATAATTCTTGGTGTGCGATCTTATAGCGTGCATCCCACATCTTTACGACTGATCTTAACATCCCCTACACCTCACTAAAAAAGCACACTTACATGATCGAAGCGTGCTTTTTGATCGTTTACGCTTTACCAGCTAACAGCAGCCTTTTTTCCGTAACGTTTGATCAAAACTTTAGCTGCTGCTAATAGTGCTGCCCCCCAGCCGGCACTTCCGCCAACTACTGCAATGATCGCCCAAATAGAACCAGCACCACTTGCAATATTGATGATTTTCTCTGCTGCCGTGGTGGAAATACCAAACTGCACAGCTAAGTTAGAGAAATCAAGCATCAATCCACCAGAGTAGAAAAGCCCTAACAACAACATTGCACTCAAAAAAATAACTGCTACACGCTTCTTATTTTCGTTTGCTAATTGCATAACTAACACCTCTCGTAATATTTATTTGATCTATCAGCTGATAAGTTGATTTTAGCCCAACTGGAGCTACTACAGGGACATTATTTTTTAACGTAACGTTTTGCTGAATTAACGTTATTTCACGCTAAAAAAGATCAGCACGATGCACATACGCATCATGCTGATCTTTACGTTGTTTATACGGAGCTAACCGTGCTATCTCACACTCTTTTGTGTTTTATCAGCCCACTCGATCGTACGGTCGACCAAAGTAGATTGGCTATCCACGATCGGTAAGTCAGTGATCGGTTCGCGTTCTTGAGCAAGTGATAATTCAGTACAGCCTAAGATCACAACATCACAGCCCGTTTCTTGGATCATTTGGGCTACTAGATCATGAAATAATTTACCATCGACCACGTCTTGTTCTTTAATATCATCATAGATCAATTCGTCAGTCATCTTTTGGACAGCTGGACTTGGCTTGGCTAAATCATAGCCGGCAGCTAAGATCTCTTTATCGTAGATCTGATCACGGATCGTACCTTGAGTTGCAACTAAGCCGACTTTTTTAGCTTCCGGATAGCGCTTTTTGATCTCAGCGACCGTTTCTTTAGGCATGTGTAAGATCGGCACATCGACAGCTTTAGCAAGCTCATCATAAAAATAATGCGCCGTATTACATGGCAAAGTGAAAAAGTCTGGTCCAAGCGTCGCATATTGTTTAAAATCTTCGATCAATTCTGGTAGCGGGTTAGGCTTGGTATTATCCAAAATATACGCCGTTCGATCTGGCACTGTCGCATGATTGACCAAGGTGTAGTTGTAATAATCTTGGTCTTGGTGCGCCTTAGTGCGTAAATTCAACTGGTGGATATAACTTTCGGTCGCCATCGTTCCCATACCACCGATAATTGTAAAAAAGTTTTTCATCGTATCTTATCCTTTATTTTCTGCAAAATAACGGGCAAAATTCTTTACATAATTGTGGTTCATCCACTTGATCAATAACCACCGCTTAGGATTCATATCTTCGGAATATTCATATGTTGTTCCATAACGGTTTTCCTTGATCAACTCTAAAGCACGTTCCTTTGCTTCATTTTCACGTGCATATTTTTTGAAAGTCTTCACTGGAACACCCAACCATAAAGCAGCGTGGTCGTTATGTTCATTGCAGTAAAGCGTTTCTGCGTCCTTAAGATCACCCGTCACGTAATCACGTACGACCCACTGTGCCAAGTTATAGCCATTCAAGGTCACAAAGAAGCTACTGCGACCTTGACGTAAGTTGATCTCAAAGAGCTTATATTTACCGTCACGCACATCGTATTTCATATCAAAGTTAGCATAACCGGTAAACTTGATCTCTTCTAAGAATTTTTGGATCGTATCATAGATCTCTTGGTTATATTCTGGCATGATCGCTACATAGTTACCGATCGCAGATGGAGCTGGATCTTCCAATAATGGATGACCTAAACACATCATCTTGACCTTGTGATCTTGATCAACGTAGGCATTTAAGACCCGCATGTTACTATCATCACCTGGGATGAAATCTTGTAAGATAAAATCACCCGTATAGCCATTAGTGTAGGATAAGTCAACGATCCGGTCAAATTCTTCGCGCGATTGGATCCGAAAAGCCTTCTTACGTCCTTCGAATTTAACATCTAACCAAGCAATACTATTAGCCGGTTTCAAAGCTACCGGATAGTCAAATGGTTGCTCGATCTTCTCACCGCTGTCGTGCATTTCCTTGGTTATAATTTGAGTCTTAGGATAAGGGAGGTCATATTTTTCACAGACCTTATAGAAGTTTTCCTTGTTGTTCAACTGATGCAACATATCAACATCGATATATGGACAGACAAAGACATCTTCTAATTCCTTTTTATGGCGCACGATGAGCTCTGCATATCCATCGCCACAACCGATCAAGATGACCGGTTCTGCATGGTCACGATAGCGTTCTTTGATCTTTAACATCTCTTCGATCCAGACTGGATCTTCAGCAAAACCATCGATCAATTCGAGATCCACGATCTTTGTAAAGCGCGTTGGAGCTAATTCTCGTTGCGCAAATGCTTTGACCGGTTTATGGAACATTTCATAAAATGAACGCGCCATGCCGTACACATTAAAATCGCTCCCCAAAAGGATCGGGGTAAAATCTGCTGTTTCAATTGCCATTACTCTAGTTCCTCCAAAATCTCTTGTGCCAATTCAACGTCGGTCGGATATAAAATCTCTTCACCTTTAACTTTTAGATACTTATCTTCACCGCGGCCCGCTAAAACGACAACATCTTCAGCTGTGCTAGCTTCGATCGCCAAACGGGTCGCTTTTTTACGATCAAGTTCAAAAATGACTTCAACGCGCTCATGATCGATATGCGCATCGATCTCTTGGGCGATCTGCATTGGATCTTCAAATCCAGGATCATCAGTCGTCAAGTAAGCAACATCAGCTTCTTCGCTCAGGGCTTTCCCAAAGCCCTCGCGCCGTGAGACCCCTTTATCACCGGTACTTCCGACCACGACTCTGATCTTTCCAGCATGCGTCTGTTGCCGTAAAAACTTGAGCAACGCACTCAAACTTGCATAATTATGGGCATAATCGATGTAAACTGTCCCGTGTTCTTTAGATGTTAACATTTCCATCCGGCCGGGAACTTTAACGAGTGGTAAAGCTTCTTGGGCGACTGCTTTACGTGCCCCGGCTAAAGCTGAAGCGATGATCGCACTTGCCGCATTGCCTTCATTGTAATCACCCGCTAAAGCGATCGCATAAGTGCCGTCGATCGCCAAGGCCTGCGCTTTTTTAGTCTTAGCACTCAATTTAAACTCACTTTGTTTAAGATCTTCAAAATCATTAGCGATCTCAAAATCAACCGGCACATCAAAACTCAGCTGCGCATCTTTGCGGGCATAAAGATAGATATTTTCGGTCCCTACGCTCGCCTTAGCTGTTTGATAAACATCCAACAAATGTGCTGTTTCAGCGTTGATCACACAAGTCTTAGAGTTCAAAAGCAGTTGTTCTTTGCAGAACAGGTAATCTTCAAAAGTCGGATGTTCATTTTTACCAATATGGTCAGGTGAAATATTTAAAAATAGACCGATATCATATTTCAAGCCATAGACACGACTCTTCTTATAAGCTTGTGAGGAGACTTCCATGACTAAATGATTCATTCCGTTATTGATCGCTTGACGCATATCGTGGAATAGATCCAAGGACTCGGGTGTGGTCAAGTCGGATTTAAAACGTTGATCTGGTTCTGGTCCTAAGATCCGATCGATCGTGGAAAATAACGCGGTCCGATCACCAGTCGCTGGTTCTAAGATCCCGCGGGCAAAGTAAGACGAGGTCGTTTTACCCTTTGTCCCCGTATAAGCGATGATGAACAATTCATTTTGGGGATAATCGTAAAAAGCAGCCCCCAACAAGGCCATTGCTTTTTGAACATCGGAAACGATGATCGCGGTCATCCCATCGCCTTCTGGGTAATACTGTTCCGCCACATAGCCTGTTGCCCCGGCTTTTTTGGCACTAGCTAAATACTCAGGTCTAAAATTACCCTTGCAGATAAATAGCGTTTGGGCTCCAGCTTTACGGGAATCGTATGTAATTTCGGTAAACATTTCTGCTTTTGGTGCGATCACAAGTGATTGCAATAATTGGTGTTCTTGTAATAATTTCTTTATCTCTGGTACAGCTAGCACGCCTGACTGCATCTCCTCATACTCATTTTTATATCTTATTGATTATCTCATGTTTTCAAAAAAAAATACAATGCGAAGCCAAAGCACTACTATAATTTAGTTTGATACATCCATCTAAAATTCATGCTAGTCTTCCAAGTGTTATTTTATCCTATCTTTAAAGTAAATTAAAGCTAAGTTTGTTGTTTACAAGTATAAAGGAGTATAAAACTAGATCAGAAGTATAAACGAGTATAAAGGAGGAAATTTTATGAACGATCCATTCGATCCCAGTTTCGGTAAAGTTTCTCATATCCCAATAATCGACTGCATAGATAAAAACAGACCTAAAACTACTCTTCCTAGTTTTAGGTCTGTTTTAACAAGGTTATTTAAATTTCTTCACTACGGGCACCCTTTTGATCGACCGCTAATTGGGCAAATTCACCGGTCAAGCCGTGTTCTCTGGCTACCTTGATGAATGGAGCCATCTTTTCAGGGGCGATCAGCGTCATTACAGTCGGGCCAGCCCCACTCAAATACGTACCCTTAGCCCCTACTTTATGGCCTAATTCACGTAAAATTTTTAAATGCGGGACTAATTTTTCACGGTACGGCTCATGATAGCCGTCTTGTTCGATCAATTCAGCCACCAGCTCTAGATCGTCAGTCAATAAGGCTGCCACTAAAGCATTGCCCACACTTCCCGCACGGACTGCAGTCGCATACTCCAATCGTTCGGGTAAGACGCTGCGACTGACCTTAGTCTCTAATTCAAAATCAGGAATATACGCTAACAGCCCGATCTTAGGAAAGGCAGCCTTGATCGTTTGCGGACGCTCATTTACCATCAGTGAGATCGTCAGTCCCCCGAATAACGCTGGGGCCACGTTGTCGGGATGGCCTTCGAGCTTAGTAGCTACCTCAAGTAATTCTTGGTTCGAAAACTGTTTAGCCGATAAAACTTGGGCTAATTTCAATCCCGCCACGATCGCCGCAGAACTACTGCCAAGGCCACGCGCCAAGGGGATCTCAGAGTTCATTTTTATCCTGTGTGGTGTGAGATCTTTATCTAAGGTCAAAGCTGATTTAATGACTAAATTGGTTTCATCATGCGAAACTTCCGGGCCAAGGTCATGCTCGATCTGCCAGTTAGGCGTTTTTTCCAACACCTCTAATGTCAAATAACGGTCAACGGCTAGCCCTAAAGAATCAAAACCAGGGCCTAAATTAGCACTGCTAGCGGGTACAATGATCTTTTGCATACACTACCCCTCCAATACTTTATACGCAGCCAGTAACTGCATCTCGGGCATTTCTTTTAATTCTGCCTTGATCGCATTCAGCTGTGCTTCGGTCATCGCATGCGTTACAAGCGAGATCCGCGCCGTACCTTGGCTTTCACCAGTCTGTTTGATCACATTGAAGCTAGCCTTTTGCTTAGCCATGATCTCGGTCAATTTCAACATCTGACCCGGCTTGTCTGGAAGTACCAAGGACAGATAATATGGATAGATCACATCACTTGCGGGGGCCAAAGCAACGTTTTTAACATAGCCGTTAAAGCGACTACCAGTAGTCTCTAAGACGATATCTTTGGTAACTGCGATAATGTCGCTCAAAACACTGTTAGCGGTCGGCAATTCACCGGCGCCGGGGCCATAAAACATCGTCTCACCGACAGCCTTACCGGTCACTAAAACAGCATTATTTTCATTTTGGATCGCTGCCAACGGACGTGAACTAGGGACGAGCACCGGTCCGACTGAAACATCCAATTTATCATCGATGAGCTTAGCGATCCCTAGCAATTTGATCGTATAGCCTAGTTGAGCCGCCTCATTGATATCGGCCAGTTGCACACCATCGATCCCCTCGAGCTTCACATCATCAACAGTGATATCTTTTCCAAAGGCAAACTGCGTCAAAATGATCATCTTATAAGCAGCATCCTTACCTTTGACATCATTAGTTGGATCAGCTTCTGCAAAACCTTTTTCCTGTGCAAGTTTTAAAGCTTGAGCATATGAGAGGCCATTTTGCGTCATCTGGGTCAAAATGAAATTCGTCGTCCCATTGACGATCCCTAAGACCGACTCTACTTGATCGGCTGCAAATGAATTGACGATCGTACGCAAGATTGGGATCCCCCCAGCAACGCTAGCTTCATAAAAGAGATCACAGTGATTTTGTTTGGCAAGCTCGGATAGCTCGGGACCATGTTGGGCGATCAGATCTTTGTTAGCCGTTACCACGTGTTTTTTGGCATTGAGCAGTTGCTTGATATAGCCCCGCGCAGTCTCGACTGTCCCCATCACTTCGACGACGATCTTGATATCATCATCGGTCACTAACTTGGTAAAATCATCGGTCAATTCGATCCCCGTCAGATCCACGTTGCGCTTAGCGGTCACATCACGCACGACCACCGTTTTGACATTTAACTTGCAACCCGTGATGTCTGTGATCTTTTGTGCATTATCCTGTAAGATCTTCACGACCCCGCTACCTACTGTTCCTAAGCCTAAGATCCCAATATCGATCGTCTTCATGCGCACATTCCTCCGTGTCTAAAAAAGTTATATTTCCTTAATATTAACATATTCAAATTTCACTCAAAAGATTTTAAACACCTAATTTAATTTAACTAATAATTTTTACTTGTTATTTTAACTTTACTTTGGTAGTATGAACTCAAATTTACTCGAAAGGAATGTGAGCTTATGGCAATTTCATACCGTAGCACGCGTGACCACCACGCTACTCCCTTTTCAGCCTCACAAGCAGTCTTACAAGGTCTGAGTCCCGATGGCGGTCTCTTTGTCCCAGATCATTTACCCCAACTTAACTTGGAATTAATGGATCTACCAAAATTAACTTATCAAGAGTTGGCTTTAAAAATTTTACAACCATTCTTTAGTGATTATACTGCTACCGAATTACAGGAATGTATTGCCAAAGCTTACGGGGATAACTTTACCTCGCCCCAGATCACGCCCGTCAAATTCACCGATGAGCTTGCCTACTTAGAATTGTTCCACGGCCCAACGATCGCCTTTAAAGATCTCGCATTGCAATTATTACCTCATTTACTGCAATTAGCAGCCAAAAAAAATCAAACTGCCCTAAAAACAGTGATCTTGACCGCGACTTCAGGTGACACTGGTAAAGCTGCCATGGCGGGATTTGCCGATGTTAAAGATACCCAGATCATCGTTTTTTATCCTAAAGACGGGGTCAGTGAAGTCCAAGAAAAGCAAATGCGCTCCCAGACCGGCGCTAATACCCATGTCGTGGCGATCACAGGAAACTTCGATGATGCTCAGACCAAGGTCAAAGAGATCTTCGATGATCCTAATATGATACTTGCGCTACGTCAGCAGGGCTATCAATTCTCCTCAGCTAACTCGATCAATATCGGACGTCTCTTCCCACAAATGGTCTATTACTTCTACGCTTATGGCCAAATGCTCAAAGCCGGTAAGATCACTGCGGGGCAAGCAGTAAACTTCAGTGTGCCGACGGGGAATTTTGGCGATATTTTAGCTGGGTGGTACGCTAAAAAACTCGGGCTACCGATCAAAAAATTGCTCTGTGCTTCAAATGAAAACAATGTCTTAACTGACTTTTTTGCCAGCGGGATCTATGATCGCAAACGTCCATTCCACGTGACGACTTCGCCTTCGATGGACATTTTAGTCTCCAGCAACTTAGAGCGCTTATTATTCTATACGTTAGATCAAGATGCAGCTAAAACGGCGCAATTGATGAACCAACTCAGTACGCGCGGCGTTTATACGCTTGACGCTGAGCTGATCGCTAAATTACAAGCTGAATTCTTTGCTGATTTCGCCACGATCGACCAGACAGCGACCGAGATCAAACGCGTTTTTGAAAAAGACGCTTATCCACTCGATCCCCACACTGCAGTCGGTTCGTTTGTCGCCCGCCAATACCAGTTAAAAACAGGCGACCTCACCCCGATGATCGTCGTTTCTACTGCTAGTCCATATAAATTCCCAGAAGCTGTCTTAGATGCTTTGAACAAGCGCCAAGAAGCCACTGGATTAGCGGCCTTGGAACAGTTACAAAAAGTGATCGACCAGCCTTATCCGCAAACGATCGCGGAACTCTTTACTGCGCCACTCTTACACGATCTGACTTGTGATCCTAAAGATATGAAAAAATTAGTGTTCAAACTCGTTGAGCAAAATTAGATAAGATATAGAGGTTTTTTGTTATGAAAGTTGTTAAATTTGGTGGAAGTTCTTTAGCTAATGGAGAACAGTTCAAAAAAGTTATCGCCATCGTGACCGATCAACCAGAGCGCCAAGCCGTGATCACCTCGGCTCCTGGCAAACGTTTTAGCGATGACATCAAAGTGACCGATCTATTGATCACTTATGCCGAACGATTTTTAAATTATCTAGATACAAAAGAAGTCCAAGCAAAGATCTTTGACCGCTACCAAGAGATCGCCCAAACTTTTGAGTTACCAACTGAGGAACTTACCTGGCTCAAAAAAGAATTACAACAGCTCCAAGAGCGGACTTATCCCAGTGCCGAATACCTTTTAGCAGCTTTTAAAGCACATGGGGAATATTTCAATGCGCGCCTATTGACTTTGATCTTAAATCATCTAGGGGTCAAAGCTCGTTTCATCGATCCCCGTGAAGTTGGCTTATTAGTCAGCTCTGATCCTAACGATGCCACAGTCTTACCCGTGACTTATGAGAACTTAGCTCGTTTAGACTATGCGGATGAGAAATTGATATTTCCCGGGTTTTTTGGGGTAACAAAAGAAGGTGAGATCGCAACTTTCTCACGTGGTGGCTCAGATATCACCGGGGCGATCGTGGCCCGCGGGTTAAACGCTGAGCTCTACGAAAACTTTACCGATGTGGATGCGATCTATGCGGCTAATCCTAAATTGGTCCATGATCCATACGCGGTCACCAAAATGACTTACCGTGAGATGCGCGAACTCTCATATGCTGGTTTTTCGGTCTTCCACGATGAAGCGATCGTCCCTGCGATCGAAGGACGGGTCAAGATCAACGTTAAAAATACTAACCATCCGGAGCGTCCCGGCACGATGATCATTCCGTATCAAGAATTTACTCCGATCACCCCGATCACTGGGATCTCAAGTGCTAAACATTTTTCCGCACTGTACTTGCACAAATTCCTGTTGAACAAAGAAGTCGGGTTCACCCTAAAGATCTTAAACATCCTTTACAAGTACGGGATCTCCTATGAACACATGCCTTCTGGGATCGATGATCTGACCATCATCTTTGATAACAGTCAGTTGACTGAAGCTAAAAAAGAAGCCGTATCCCGTGATATTCGCGCGGTGATCCAACCCGATGAATTGCGTTGGATCGATGACTATGCCTTGATCATGGTCGTTGGCGAAGGGATGATCAATCGTATCGGGATCATGAAAGACGTGATCTTAGCTATCTCAGATCACAATATCAACATCCACATGATCAACCAGGGCTCATCTGAAGTTTCGATCATGCTCGGGACTAAGAGCGCGGATGCTGATAAAGCTGTCAAATACATTTACGAAGCTTTTTTTGAACAAAAATAGCTGTCAATGATAAGAGCCTTACCACGATGTCACACATCAGGGTAAGGCTCTTTTATTTATCGCATTTGCTTACACTCTACACGCACAATATAGCTTAAGACCTGGGTGGGATCTTAAGCTATATAGCGTATCAGATCAAAACTCATATACTAAGTCTCAAACCTAAATAATGAATCAAAGTCTGATCCATCAAAAATCAGCAATATATTATACAGGAGCTATATTGGGTGGATGCGTTTCTGTAATAAAGTGTCTCTTTTATGGATTTTGTGTTTCTCTCTTACAGATATATATATTAGCTGATCTATAGCTATATTCTAATCTATCTTTAGTTTTTTGACCTGTTTTTGTGCTAAAAAGGTACTTTTGTGTCAGATTAGGCACTTTTCTTGTAAACGTTCTCCTTAGAAAGTACTATATATAAAAAGATAAAACTAATACTACTATGGAAAGCAAACTCCCCCATAACTGAGCTACAAACCATCTTAGAAAGGTAAAATGTGGAAGATGGGCTTACTTTTCCCGTAGTTATTGCACAAAATTATGAAAGGAAAGCTATATTTCTTTCTAAATTATGCACCTTGCATAATTCCATATTCGCTATATAGCGCTTTAAAGCAATGGAATATCACAAAGTTATTTCAGAGCTTAGAACCAACAAGAACATCAAGGTCTCTGACCTGATCGGCGATAATATGTCGCGTTCAAGCTACAACCGTTTTATTTCTGGAAAGACCGATATCTATAGCCAACACTTACTTGCTTTACTCGATCAGCTCCATGTTTCATTTTCCGAGCTAGAATATATTGCTAACGGCTATAATACTTCTAAAGAAGATACGTTCTTTCTCAAAGTCGTCCTGGCTGCGCGAGCAAAGGATCATGAGGGGCTGATCCTTTGTTATCGCCAAGCGCAATCACTCGCCCAGCCAAAGCACAATGATTTTTACACCCATGTTTTAGGTGCCTTAGATCTAGTGATCCGTCAACTTAAGTCACAACCATATAACTTAAGTGACAATGCTTTATACACATATTTGATCCAAGCTTTTTCTTGGACCGACTATGAGTTTAAGTTCTTCCAATTGATCTTACCCGCACTTTCCCCCGCAGAACTCGAACCATTTTTGGCCAAGATCGAACGTAATCTAGCTAAATTTGGCAGTGCTACACCGTATAATCAGAAAAGTTTCAATTTGATCTGTGATATTATTTTTTATTTTATTCAGCACCAAAATTACGTCAATGCTTCACATTATCTCACGTTACTCGAAAATTATGACCTGACTGAAAATCTGGTCTACGAAAAGTTGTTACTCACATTTTTTATCAATCTCAAGAAATTATTACTCCATCAACCAGCTAATACTTGGCGCCGTCCACTAACTAAATGCATTGCGACCGCTAAATTTCTCGATATGCCTAATTTGGCTGAAAAATTTGAACAGACCATTTTACAGATAACTAACTAAAAGCAGGTAGCCTCCCGTAGCAAGGAAGGCTACCTGCTTATTTGATCCACCACATAAATAGTGGACCAAAAACCATAAAGATCTCTGATCCACCACTTATCTTATAGTGCACTAAAAACAAACATAGCCTGAGTTCGGACGATCTGCTGGATGGGTGTACTGCCCGACCTAGGACCAGCAACGTCACCATTTCTTGTAAGCTACTCAACAAATGTCTCAGTCAAATGCTCATTCATCTCCCTAAGATATTCCCTAATTAGCAATATAGTACTTGCTAACATCTTGATTATAGTCGCTAAAACTTTATTTATCTGCTTTTTCTTCAAAAAAGATACAGGTGTGTCATTTTTGAGACATGACCTGCTACTTATTTTGCTTCACTGCCTTTTCCGTAGCCTTACGCATCTCAAATCCCTCATTTTTACCCCTAATCATAGTTTTTCATGCTACTTCAAACAATATTTTTGTTTGAACATGCATTTTACCCTTATAAATTCTCGTTCATTCCACTGCCCAGTATTCCTAATACTGCCAATAGCATCAAACTCCCCGCATTTCTTTTGCATATACAAAAACCCCCAGTCATTCAACTGGGGGGAAAAGATTATTTTGTGATCTTGACCTTGCTTACAGTATCTGCTGTTGTGTCTTCTGGGAAGTACACTTGATACCATAAGATGAAGGTGTAGATAGTGAAGATCTTTTGCATTGAAGACTTACCATTGATATGTTCTTGTAAGATCTCAAGTAAGGCTTCTGGTTCGAAGAATTTCTTAGCTACATCAGAAGTGAATGCTTCTTCGATCCGTTTTCTGAACTTGTCTTCTTTGATCCAGCTAGCAATTGGGGATGGGAAGCCAAGTTTTTCCTTATTTGCCACATCTTTTGGTAATTCAGCCGCAGCTGCCGTCCGCAAGGATACTTTTGTTTCATCGCCACGGATACGCGTCTTGATCGGCATTGTAGCCGCAAAGGCAGCCACTTCTTTATCAACTAATGGTGTCCGCACTTCAAGTGAGTTACACATACTCATCCGATCAGCCTTGTGCAAGATATCAAATGGTAACCAAGTGTTGATATCAAAGTATTGCATTTGCGTCATTTCATCTTTATCTTTAACGTCATCAAAAATATGCTTGGTGTAAGCACCGGAATCAACGTTTAAGTCCTTGTTCTTCAAGATCTTGTCTCGATCATGGTAGTTAAAGACATAGTTTACCCGGTAGTAGCGTTCGCTCAATGGTTGTGCCCCACGGACCAAGAAACGTTGGCCATGGAAACGAGGTAAGTTGATCACCATCTTAGAAAGTGCGCTCCGCAAACCAGCTGGAACATATTTTTGATATTTTTCAAATGGACGAGCTTCTAAGTAAGTGTTGTAACCACCGAAGAATTCGTCAGCCCCTTCACCCGAAAGCGCAACTTTAACTTGTTTTCTAGTTCCTTTGGAGAGGTAGTAAAGTTGCATTGCTGATGGGTTAGAAAGTGGTTCGTCCATGTAGTACATGATCGTTGGTAAGATGTCGAAGTAATCATCGCCATCCATCGTGATCCGTGTATTTTCTTGACCGATCTTTTTAGCAAAGCGAGAAGACCAATCTAATTCACTATATTTGGAGTTGTTGAACCCAAGTGAAAATGACTTGATCGGTTTTAACTTAGCAGCTTCGTTCAAAACATAACTTGAATCGACACCACTGGATAAGAAACTACCAACTTCAACGTCTGCGACCATGTGAGCCTTGACTGAGTTATCGACTAAGCCTTGGATCTTCTTAGCATCGCCTTCGATCGTTTGATTTTCATCAATGTGATCGTAGTTGAATTTGTAGTATTGATGGATCTCTGTTTTGCCATCTTTGTGGATAAAGTAATGACCTGGCAAAAGCTTATAAACATTTTTGAACATCGTTTCCTTAGAAGGAATAAATTCAAAACTCAAATGAATTGGTAAAAGTTTTTCATTGAATTCCTTCACAAATTTTGGATGATCTAAGAATGCTTTGATCTCAGATGCCCATAAGAAACTTTGGCCATCATCATAGTAATACATTGGTTTGATACCAAAGTGGTCACGCGCCCCAAAGACTTCTTTAGTCTTGCGGTCGTAGATCACAAAAGCATACATCCCACGTAGTTTATCTAATAATTTAGGACCCCAAGCATCATAACCATGGATCAAAACTTCTGAGTCAACATCTGTTCTAAATTCGTAACCTAAAGCCTTCAACTCTTCACGAATTTCGCGATAGTTGTAAATTTCACCATTGAAGGTCAAGACTTTAGTTTCATCACTGTTATACATTGGTTGCTTACCATGAGCCAAGTCGATGATCGAAAGGCGACGGAAGCCCATTGCAGCCCCTTCGTCTGCAAAATATGCTTCATCGTCTGGACCACGGTGACGGATACGATCCGCCATTTTTTCAATTGTGTTATCTGGAATATCAGTTTGGTTTACATACCCAACAAAACCACACATAATGTTTGTTCTCCTTTTACTCTGTTTACTGCCTTAGATTACCCTTTATTACGCCAATTGTCAAAAACTTACTGTGGTTCTGGCGTATAGGCAATATTGGCAAACTTATTATATGATTTGATAAATAAAAGCTTAACCGTTCCACGCGCACCAGCACGGTTCTTTTCGATGATCAGTTCAACTTCACCGACATCTTGATTTTCCGGTTGGCCATCGTTGTCTGTATCATCGTCATCCCCGTCAGCTCGCTCATAGTAGTCATCCCGGTAAAGGAACGCTACGATATCAGCATCTTGCTCGATCGATCCAGATTCACGGATATCGGACAACACCGGCCGTTTATCTTGGCGCTGTTCGACCCCACGTGAGAGCTGGGATAAGGCAATGATCGGAACTGAGAGCTCTTTTGATAATTTCTTTAATTGACGCGAGATCTCAGAAACTTCTTGTTGACGACTTTCTTTGTTAGAGCCTTCGATCAACTGTAGGTAATCGATCACGATCAGGCCGAGATCACCTTTTTCCTTAGCTAACCGCCGACTCTTGGCACGGATCTCAGACATCTTGATCCCTGGCGTATCGTCGATATAAATACTCGTTTTTGAAAGGGCCCCGACTGCCACGATCAGATTAGCCCATTCTTGCTCATCTAATTGCCCGGTGCGCAAGTGATTAGCACTGATCGACCCTTCTGCACATAACATCCGGTTGACTAGCGATTCCGCACTCATTTCTAAAGAGAACAATGCGATCGTCTTATCAGTCGAAGTCCCGATATTTTGCGCGATATTCAAGGCAAAGGCCGTCTTACCCACAGCCGGGCGGGCAGCCAAGATGATCAAGTTATCTGGCTGTAGCCCAGCTGTCATATGGTCAAAATCTTTATAGCCCGTTGCAAGCCCGGTGATATCTTCATCTTGTTGCGACAATTTATCGATCTCATCTAAGGAATCAGTCAAAACTTTACTGATCTCTTTAAAGCCACTTTGAGTGCGATTTTCCGCCACTTCCATGATCTGCCGTTCTGCCGATTCTAAGATATCGGCAACGGGCTCATCTTGTTCTTTGGCTTGGGTGATGATATTGGTTGCCGCTGCGATCACCCGGCGGAGGACAGCTTTTTCTGCCACCAATTTGGCATAATATCCCACATTGGCTGCTGTCGGCACGGATGAAGCCAATTCAGCAATGTAGGCGACCCCACCGACATCATCGAGTTGGTTGTTCATCTCAAGGCGGTTATTGACCGTTAAAACATCAATTGCTTCTCCATCATCGTTTAGATCGATCATTGCTTGGAACAACAATTGATGGGCACGCCGGTAAAAATCTTTAGCTTCCACAAATTCCATCGCATCCGCTAAAGCATCAGGACTCAAGAAGACAGCCCCTAAAACAGCTTGTTCCGCTTCAATATTTTGCGGTGGTAAGCTGTCATTTAAAAGTTCATTATCCAACCAGCTTCATCCTTTCTGTAATTTAAGTGTACAACTTGAAATTATAACATAAAAAATAGGCTGGTCGAATCTATTGTTACCTATATATCACTGACCCCAAAAATTTAAAAAATATTACCTTGTTTTATATCATGATCAGTTCTACACTATGGTAAAAATTAAAGGGGGGAATTACTTTATTTATCACCCAACTTACCAAGCGTGACTGGTATCGGATCTACAAATATCTTTGGAAAGCACGATTGTTGCCTCAAAAAATGCGCATATCCGTAAAAACTGTTGCCATTTTGCGAATTTTATTAACAGTATGGATCCTTTTTCCGATAGTCCTTCGTGTTTTATTTTTATTGCTACTTCGTGCTCCACTAACTTATTATCTTTCTTATCATGAGATTTTTTGGACAATAGCGGTGATCTTACTTTTGATATTTTTCTACCCCTTACTCTTTTGGGCAGAATCGCGAAAATTTTCTCCTAAAGTTTTTATCACTTTGAAGCAAGGAACTTCGCTTGCTAAACTAAATAAAATACGCAAACGATATCCGACAGCTTATATCACGCCCGACCAAGGAATATTTGAGCCACCATTTGACAGTAGATGGACTATTATCCAGTTTGAAGATTGCTATCTACTAGTAGCACGTGGTCGACTTCCATATAGTCCTAAACAATATTTCATTTTACCTAGTGTTATTCGCTACAAAGATGTCAAAAATAAAATCGCCTTCTCCAAACAACTTGAGCCAGTATGTGAGCGAATAGTCGATTATTCTAATCTCAAATTATTACATACATAAAAAATACCCATGAATCTCAACTATAACAAGATCCATTGGTATTTTAGTAAGCATCATTTTAGTCTGTAACGATTGTACAAATTATTTGCAACTAGGGCACTGATCGTCAATAAGCAGCCTACCACTTCATAGCTTGTGATCTGGTATCCACGCAAGATAGTTATCACAAAAGCTGTTACAGGCACTAGGTTCATGAATAAGATCCCATTTAAAGTACCGATCAATCGATTCCCTAAATTCCACGCAAAGACTGCGATCACACCAGCTAAAGTGATCATATATACAAGTGCGCCACTTACACCTTGGACCTGTGTTACAGTTGGTGCTTCTAGCCAACCTAAACTTATCGCTAATGTCAAAATAATGCTGACCGAGATCACGCCATAAATTGTTGTTAGCGTTGAATAGCGTAAAATCGACCATTCCTTGAAATCAGCCCCGCCAGTCGTATAGATCACCCAACATAGTGCACCTAATAGGATCAAAATTGTTGCTAATAACGTATTTTGACCACTCAATAAATTAGCTGGATCACCTTTAGTTACCACTAAAAAGACACCTACCGCCGCAACTAACATCGACATAAAAACAAATTTTCCCGGTTTAGTCCCACGATAGATCCAGCCAACGATCACACCTAATAATGGTTGAACGGCCATCATGACCGAGGCGATCAAGGCTCCTGAAGAACCAGCTAATTTTTGTCCCAAAAAGACTAAAAAACTAAAACCCGCAAAAGCTGATGTCCCTAAGAACCATAATTTCAAAAAGTGTTTTTCTGGTAAGAATGCCCGTGATCCTTCTTTCAAGAATAAAATGATCGCAAAAATAACAGCAACGATCCCATATCTAAACAAAGTAAAGTTGAACGGATCCATGATCTTCAAAGCCGGTCCCATGATCGGAAACATAGCCCCCCATGATAAAACGGCGATCAGGCAAAGTGACACACCTAAAAGATAATTTTTACCCATGATTTTCCTCCTTATTTTTCTACAGCCCTAGCGTATCATTATCTTTTACTCTGTGGAATTAACGATATATAATACCCTTATGATCATTCGTTATACCTAAAAATAATGGGGAGGTATCTTTTATGTATGAGTCGCTAAATATTGATCTGTTATACGTTTTTACCACTGTTGCTGAATTAAAAAGCATCAATAAAAGTAGTGATGTCCTATTATTGTCTCAGCCAGCTATCAGTAAAAAAATCAAGCAACTGGAAGATTATTTTGGTAAAAAGTTATTCATCCGCTCTCCCCGCGGAATGACGCTGACTCCAGCAGGGACACTTTTTTATAGCCAATCTAAAAAAGTTCTCCACGACTTTAACTCGCTCTATCATTTAGAGAATGACCAACCATGTTCAAAATTTAGCGAATTACATATTGGCGCTTTAGATAGTATCGCTTCCCTGTTGTATTCTGGTTTCTTTATCGAGGCACTTTCAAAGGCTGAGCAAGTTGTCTTGACTAATAAAGTCACTGACTTGATCAATGATTTTAACCTGGGAAATTTAGATGTTATTTTTATGGACGAATATTTTGAAAATGAACTAACTACTAATTTTGAAAAATATTTTTTACAGGCCGAACCTTACTATGTACTTTTTTCAAAAAAAAATGCTCAACTTTCTAAAATAAAAAGCCCCTGCTTATCTGCGCAAGAGCTTCAAAAATTCGATTTATTATTATATCCAGATTACTGTCCGATCCACATTCGTATAAAGCAGATCTTCCAGCAAAATCAGCTTCCTTTTCCTACGATCCATGAAGCTGATTACAATGAATCTACAGCTTCACTAGTCTCATGTTCTAACTTGGTAACTATCCTACCAAAATCACTTGCACTGAGTAAATTAGAAAATCCGACTATGCAACTTGCTGCCAAAGAACTTATGGTCCCTGATCTTCGTCGAACCGCAGTCTTTTCAAATGGTAAAATACCACTTAGCTTTATTGTAAATAAGCTTAGATAGTTCACATGCATCTAGCAGTTCAACTAAATATCCGCTTTTTTAAAGGAATACTGCCCCCACACAGAAAATAAGTGAAGTAAAATCAACTTTCACTTCACTTAAAAGAAAATAAGTGAAGCAAAAACAACTTTCACTTCACTTAAAAGAAAATAGGTGAAGTAAAATCAATTTTCACTTCACTTAATTTTTAAATAATCTAAAAAAATATGAAAACTACGTCAAGAGAAAAAATAAGCTTATTGAACGATTTTAAGAAGTTGCGGACAATAATAAGTTCTATTTCTTTGAGCAGTATCTGTTGCAAGATATCCTTCATCAATCAGCTTGTTTAGTAAGGTATATGCAGTACGCTCAGATATTTTTAGATGATCGCTAACTTGTTTAGCTTTAAAAATTGGGGATGCAAATATAAAATCAAGAAGCCGGATACCTGATACAGAATTAAGTTTTGGTATAACTTGTTCTTTCATGGTGTTATATAGTCCTAAGATATCTTTGGCTTTTTTTGTGCTCTCTTTTGCTGAAAAAATCACCCCTTCTAGATAGTACTTAAACCACTCTTTCCATTTGTTTTCTTTTGAAATATTTGATAAGTGTGCTATATATAAAGATCTATCACTTTCAAAATATGAACTCATGTAGAACGTAGGGTAGGAAAGTAATTCTTTATAATACAGAAATAGCGGTATGAGTAATCTCCCAATCCGTCCGTTACCATCTTCAAAAGGATGAATCATCTCAAATTGAGCATGTACTATTGCTGATTGAATTAACAAATCTAAATCATCTAGATGTATATATTTCTCTAAGTTAGACATATATTCTGGAGTTTTTTCAGCAGGAACGGGAGTGTATGATATTGTAGATACACTACCAATATAGTTTTGATTTCTTTTAAAATTCCCAGGATTTTTACTACTTCCTCTGACATTATCCAAAAGAATTTTATGCATTTCTTTGATAATTCTATTAGACAAAGGTAATTTTTGGGGATCACCGTTAATGGTAGATATGTTTTCTAGAGCGTAAAAAAGAGCTTTTCGATAGTTTATAATTTCATGTAATTCATCACGCTCAATCCCAACATTATTCCCTGCCTCATAGTTTAACAAGTCTTCTAAAGTAGCGTGAGTTCCTTCAAGCTTTGAAGAGAGAACCGCTTCTTGACTAAGTAAAGGAGAAATCAATAGCATGGGGTTAATAATAGACTCTAAAAAACCTTCATATGTACCAATAGCAACATTTGCATTAGTGACTAATTTAATAATTTGTGGGTCAGTGTATATTGAAGTATAGTCAAATGGTAGTTTTTGTGGTAAATGTGGCTTGGGTATATTTTTAAATCTATTATTCATTTCCATCATCCTCTCTAAATCTATCTTTCTGCTCAATTATTTCAAACAATAATCCACCTTTCAAGGAATTATAACACAAGCATCTATGAAAACTATGAAAATTAGGAGAAATTAACATCTCTTCTCTATGTTTATTATTCGACTAATGCACATTTCCTTTTTGCTGCTCTTTTCGTATAAAATCTCGAAATAGATTTTTAAACATCACTATTTCATCCCTATCATCCTTGGTCAAGATGTATGTAAAAGATAATGGTGGCAAGATCTGGGCTGGTTCAAGAAAATAAATTTGCTGCTCACCATCACTTAGAACATACGTCGGCAAATAAGATATCCCTTGATTTAAGGCAACTAATTTTTCAGTTACTTGTACATCATTAACTTCCATAAACTTTGTGTTGGGGACTAGATCAGATATTTTTCGCTTTAAGTTTTCCCAGTACACAGGATGATTACCCGATAATACTTTATATTTTTCGAAAAATTGCTCTTCCTCAGTCAACAACTTATTCTCCGGTGTATTGGGAACACAAAGTCGGATCGTTCCTTCACAAATTTTCTCAGCACTAAATTTCTTACTATAAGGTTCTTCTCGACTTATACAAATATCATAATTTTTTTCTTCCATTTGCCGTTCTAAATTCTTTTCAACGATTTGAAGCGCTACAGAAACTTGGGGAACGGCTTCAAAAAATATTGGCAAAAATTTATACATCAGATATGTTGCAATATAAGGTGATACGACCACTGTCAACTGTGCCTTACTCTTCTCATTAAACAATCTGATCGAGCTTACGCCTTGTTCGTAGTCTTCTACCAATCTTTGAGCATAAATCACAAACTCTCTGCCTGCTTTAGATAACTGTAACTTCTTCTTCCCTTTTTCGAATAGTTTTACATTCAAATGATACTCTAAATTTCTTATCTGCTTATAGATCGACGGCTCTGATAAATGGATCTGTTCACTTGCCTTGCGATAATTTAACGTTTTTGCCAACACTAAAAAAGTATAATACCAATCTAAATTCAATATTCCCATCCCCTTTTCCATTATCCTATCACAAAGGCTAACATTCTGTTAGTTTTTTTCAAATTTACTAAATCATCTCTATACCATACTATTCTAGTTATAAATCATCTAATAATTTGGAGGCCTAACAATGAAAATTAAAGTGAATTTCAAAAACTACACTATCCCAGCTGAATATGCAAAAGGAGCTTCAATGCAAAATACCTTACTTGGAAATCCAATCCGATCTTTTCCATTTCAAATTTGTGAGATCCCGGCTAATACCAAATATTTAGCATTTAGTTTGATCGATCATGATGCAGTACCAGTCTGTGGTTTTTCTTGGATCCATTGGGTCGTAGCTAATCTTCCCACTTCTCATAAGCAATTGATCAATATTCCAGAAAATTTCTCACGCACTGATCATAAGCATTTAAGTGGTAAAAATAGCTTTTCGACTCCCTTTTTAGAAACTGATTTTTCATTGATCGAAAATAATTATGTTGGCCCAACTCCACCGGATAGCGACCATCAGTATCTTTTAAAAGTTTATGCTTTAAAAGATAAACTTGACTTAAAAAATCACTTCTACTTCAATGACTTTTTGGAACAAGTCAACTTAGTCACGCTTGCGAGCTGTGAGCTCAAACTTATTGGAAAATATTAAAGTTCACAAGATCCATGTGATCTTGTGAACTTTTTGCTATCATTTCAATAAATAGAGCTATATTATTTTCAATTTTTATTTGGAACAAGATATGTTAAGTTAAAGGTACTTAAAGAAATAAGGAGGTGAGCTCATGACCAGTAAAATACTTGTCAAACCAGTAATGATCCGTTGGGCGATCGAAACTTCAAAATTAAGCCTAGCCCAGGTCACAGAGTTATTTCCCAAATTAAAACAATGGCTTGCAACTGAATGTGAATTAAGCATCAGTGAAATTCAAAAACTTAGTAAAGCTCTGCAGATCCCCTTTGGCTATTTGTTGTTGAGTCAACCACCCGCCGAAGAACCAACACTGCTAAAACATCGAACGATCAACAATTTAGAACATGAAAGAGCCAGTCGCGACTTACTCGACACGATCTACTTGATGGAGGCTAAGCAAACTTTCATGCGTGAATCACTGATCGATGACGGCTTCTTACCACATGAATTTATTGGAAGTGTAACGTTGAATGATTCACCTGAAAATGTGGCAAAAAGTATCTGTGCCACGCTAAAACTGTCCACTACTTGGAATTTGAATGACACCAGTGCACTTGGATATTTAAAACGAGCAAGTAGTAATGCTGGGATCTTGATCATGCAAAACGGTATTGTTGGCAATAATACTCACCGCTGCCTTGATATCAATGAATTTCGTGCTTTTGTCTTACTGGACGAATATGCACCGTTGATTTTTTTGAATAGTCGTGATAGCCAACACGCTAAAATATTTTCACTTTGCCATGAGCTTGCACATATTTGGCTAGGTGAAAGTGACTTTTTCAACGATCATATCCAACAAGAAAATCATTACTTAAACGCTAAAGTGGAACACTTCTGTAATGATGTAGCTGCTGAAATGATCCTTCCAAGAGAACAACTTATTTCTTATTATGACCCGAAGCTTTCAAACACTGATAACATTACTCTGCTCGCCAAGCATTTTTGTGCAAGCGACCTTGTGATTTGTCTTCGCCTTAAAAAACTTAACTTAATTAAAAAAAGAGAATTCGAGCAACTTTATCCTGCTTTAGTTGAAAAAATGCGCCAAAATTTGGCACTCAGAGATAGTTCAGCTGGGGGCAATTATTACAATACCCAACTTTCTCGCTTAGATCACAATTTCATCGCATTAGTCGACCAAAAAGCTCAAGAAGGCAAAATACTATATTCTGAAGCCTACGAACTACTCGGTGCCAAGGGCAAAACTTATGACAACTTAATCCAACACCTGGAGGAACAGTTATATGGATAAATACCTAATCGACAGTAATAGCTTAATTTCACCATATAGAACCTTCTACCAATTTGATATTGTTCCATCATTTTGGAAGTGGTTTAAAGATACTTATGACCAATCGATCTATTTGGTCGATAAAGTTAAACAAGAACTCTGTCCAGCTAATGCCCCCCAACAAAAGGATAGACTTCAAATTTTCGTCGAGCAAAATTGCTTAACACGATCAAAAGTTCTTACGACCCAAACAGATGTCTTAACTTTGGCCAAATATCAAAAAATTTTAGAATATATAAATCGGTCTCCGCTTTACACCACCAGGAGTTTACATGCTTGGGCTGCTTCTGATAAGGCGGATCCGTGGCTGATTGCTTTGGCTATGGCTCATGGCTATACTATTGTTACAATGGAAAAACCAAATTTGAACCTAAAAAACAATGCCACAAGTAAAGAACCACGGATCCCTGATATTTGTGCTGTTTTTGGTGTACGTTGTATCAACTTATATGATTTAATGCGTGAAGTTGGATGTAAAATATAAGTCACACTCTTCTCTCGCGCACTACCTACACAAATAGCCCGCCAGATTTACTCTAGCGGGCTATTATTAGGCTATTTTATTGTTCTGAGATGTGCACACGGATCTTAGCCGAAACTTCATTGTGCAACTTAACAGGGACATTTGCGTATCCCATTGCACGGATCGGTGCTGCTAATTCCATCTTGCGCTTGTCGATCTTTAAGCCGTGTTGTTTTTCCATAGCTTGGGCGATCTGCTTGGATGTGATCGAACCAAATAAACGACCATCTGTCCCAGCTTTTGCCTTGATCTCAACGACATAATTGCCAGATTCTAATTTTTCTTTGAGGACCTTTGCTTCGGCTAATTCTTCAGCCTCTTTTTTGGCTTCGGCTCTCTTTTGACCACGCAATTGGCTCATTGCTGCTGCATCAGCTTGCTTAGCCTTATTGCTCTTGATCAAGAAGTTTGCGTATCCATCTGGAATTTCCTTAACTTCACCGCGTTTGCCTTTACCGCGCACGTCTTGTGTAAAAATGATTCTCATAAAAAAATCCTCCCATACGTAGTTCTTCTACTCTTTATTTTCCTGCTCTTGTTTAAGAATTGCAAGCAGTTGTTCTTTGACCGCACCCACAGTCGTATCAGCGATCTGGGTCGCAGCATTGGATAAGTGACCGCCACCACCCATTTCTTCCATGATCACCTGCACGTTCTTAGTCCCATTGCTTCGCGCTGAAACGCCGATCTTGCCTGAAGCCCGCTTAGTGATCACGAAGGAAGCTTCCACTCCACTGACATTTAACAGTGAGTCAGCAACTTGAGCGGCGATGACTGGATCATAGACTTGATCTTCTTCACCACAGCAGATCGCGTCTCCCTCAGTAAATTCAGTCCGTTCGACCAAATGATTGCGTTGCATGTAGCTATTGACGCTTTCTTTCATGAAATGCCGTGCCATCACCAGATCAGCTCCAACTGAACGCAAATAGCTCGCCGCATCAAAAGTTCGCGTCCCTGTCCGCAAAGCAAATGATTGTGTATCAATGATGATCCCTGTCAGCATTGCCGTGGCTTCCAATTTATTGATCGGTTCACTGTCTTTTGATTGATACTCAAAGAGCTCAGTGATCAACTCACACGTCGAACTGGCATACGGTTCGATGTAGACCAAGATCGGGTTATCGGGAAATTCTTCGCCCCGGCGATGATGGTCGATCACCATGACACGATTTTTAAGCTTATCGTAGAGCGGTCGTGCGATCGACATTGATGGTTTCGAGTGGTCAGCCATGATCAAAAGACTATCCTTAGTAGCTTTTTCCAAGGCCATTTCCGGGGTTATAATTGAACCCTTGATATTTGGATACTGTTCCAACTCCTCTAACAAACGCTCAATGTCTGAGTGGAGATCTTCTTGATCTAAGACGATCCAACACTGCTTGCCATTCATCGCTGCGATCCGACGCACACCTAGGCAGGCGCCCAGAGAGTCCATATCTGGATGGCGATGTCCCATCACAAAGATCTGATCGGCTTGATTCATCAATTCGGTCAGCGCTTGTGAGATCATCCGTGCCCGAACTCGGGTGCGTTTTTCCATTGGGTTAGTCTTGCCCCCGTAGAAACGGGCTTGGCCATCGACTGCTTTGACGACGACCTGATCGCCCCCACGTCCCAAGGCAAGGTCTAAGTTATTTTGTGAAAGCTTTGCCAGTTGGGTCAGATCAGAACCACCGTATGCGATCCCTACACTAAGCGTTACTGGCGAATTTTGCTTGGACGTCCACTTGCGCACTTCATCTAAGATCTTGAATTTTTCTTCCTCTAACACTTTGAGCGTCTTAGCATACGTCAAGATAAAGAAGTGGTCTTCATCGACACGTTTGAGGTAGATCCCAAATTCGCGCGCCCAATCTGATAAAGCATTCGTCACGAAATTTCCCAGGTTAGAAATATCTTTATCGTTCATCGCACTGGTAACTTCATCGTAATTATCCAAGAAGATCTGCCCGATCACTAACCGCGTATCTTCGTATTCTTGTCGGATCTCGGCATAATGCGTCACATCCATCAGGTACAGCGCATCAATGTCTTTTTGGACCATCAGACTAAAGGCTCGTCCATGCAATTTGACTTCGATATCTTTGTCCTTATTGTCTTGTTTAGCCTCGAGTTGCTCATAGAGCTGATGATCGACCTCTTTTAACGGCTTACCCAGCACTTCTTGATTATCAAAATAGCGCTGCATATAAGGGTTGATCCATTCGATATAACCCTCTTTGTCGTAAAATAAGATCCCGATCGGCATTTTGATCAACGCATCCTGTTCACCGCGTTTGATCCGATAAGACAGATCAGAAATGTATTCAGTTGTATCTTCAGTAATTTGTTTTAAAGTAATATAAGCAACTACGGCCACGATAAGCGTAAAGACCACGCTGATATATCCTAGAATAATATTGGTTCTAAAGGCCAGGATCACACAAATGACCGCTACAAACGCCAGCATCCAAGCTAACACACGCAAATGTCTGTCATACATGAATTCAGGCAGTTGCCAAAAATCTTTGTTAAAAAATTTTTTCACTGGTTTATCCCCGCATTCCTTTCCCAATTCTTAACCTAATTTTATACTTCTGCTACTTATTCTATCACAAACAAGTTTGACTCTCAGTAAGTATGACTATAATAGCTTGAAAAATCAAGTTGCTTTGCCCAAAATAAAAAGCCACGGGCTGACCCGTAGCTTAGTGTTATGAGTTAAGTTATTCACTTAGTTTAAGTATACGCCCGCGACTATTTATTGTCAGCCATTCAAAACTAAATTTTAAGCTTTCTTTGAGACTTCCCCTCTAAACCAGCTGTTCTTGCTGAAAAAGGCATACATGTCATTTAGGAAAAAGACACTGTAACTAAAGATCAAGGCAAAATTCCCATCGCCTTGCAACATCGTTTGGACCCATAAAGCGATCGTAAAAACTGATGCCAGTGTGAAAACATAGTATTGTTCGCGTTTACGGTTCAATTCCAATAATGCACCCGTGATCGCCATCGCTAAGTTCAAGCTGTCCAAAAAGACCCGAGGATCATTCGTAAAGCTAAAGATCGTGTATGTGCATAACCAAGCGACTACAAAAAACAAACCGTATTTAAGCCATTCAAGCCCACTTTCTAGTTTTTCCGCTTGGATATCATCGTTCCATTTTGGATCTAAAATGCAAAAAATATCTAAAAAAATCAAATAACCGATCTGTTCCCAAGCGGTCGCATAATTTTTCGCCATAAAACCAGTTGCTGCGATACAAATAGCTGAGATCGCACCACACCAGCCTTGGATCCCGGATAAGTTCGAGATCCCGATCACACATGCCACGGACAGATTGCCCCCAACAAAGGCCAACAGTGACTGGACTGGCGTTTGGCTAAAAGAATGGACCAACGAGATAACTTGGAGCACAAAGTTGAACGCCAATAAGAAGTAACTAAAATACCCCCAGCCTTTACATTGATTCAACAACCACTTGAAATATCCCTTCCGAAATACATTCTTGGAATATTCTGGCAAATGGGTCAATACATCTTGATAACGTTCAAACATCTAAAAACTTCCTTCCGATAGACAATAATTTCTTGCATTTAAAAATTGCAATGTAACTATTATAGCCATGCATTCTGACTAAATTCAACCGAAAAAACACAATATATTGTAATTCTAATTTTATTAAATCTATATATTGTGTGTAATTTGATTTTCAAACGTTGATTTCCCTAAGTTTTTCTTACGATATTTATATCTTTTTCTTAAAAGACAAGAATTGATTTCTGGTGGTAAAATTAAAATGTAGCTAGATATAAAATTAATGAGGTGTTTTAGAGATGAAATTAAAAAAATTAGCAACTGCATTCTTGGCAGGGCTGACCTTTTTAGGGGTAACTTTGACCAGTGCTCCCAAAGTTTTAGCCGCAAGTAGCAGTAACACGCATACGTTAAATTCCGCTTATGTCGTCTATGGAGCCGGCACGAGCCAAGAAGCACGCCAAAATTTAGCTAAAGTATTTGAAACTGATTCTTCGTTCAAAACTTTGACCGCTACCGCCGCTGATTACAACAAGTATATCGCCAATGGCTCTAGCAATACGACTGATGCTGCAATGATCAGCTCAGTTGCGATCGCACCCGGAGATCCTGGTTCTGGGGTCAAAGTCAACATCAAAGACTACAATGGTTCTAACAATATCACCCAAGTAACTTCTCAACAATACGCAATGGTCGCTCAGATGGCGGGGGTAACAGATGTCAGCATCGTCGTGACCGCTAACCGTCCTGTTTCAGGTGAATCAGCCTTGACCGGGGTCTACAAGGCCTTAGCCGAAGATGGCGTTTCATTGAACACAGAAAACACAGCGACAGCCAATGAGATGCTTTCAGCGACCCAACCGGCGATCGAGGCCAACAAAGATGACAAGACCTATCCTGGGAAGTTGATGGCAGCTGTTGGTGATGTTTCCAAGCAATTGGCCCAACAAAAACAAGACAACCAAGAACTAGCTACAAAACAAGACATTGAAGATATGTTAAATAAGGCTTTGGCTGACCGTGGCATTCAAAACCAAACGACCTCAGAGCAAGTAACACAGATCTCAGGTGCTTTGGTAAACTTCCAAAATTCACCGATCAGTTCAAGCAAGACATATATCAATAACGTGACAAACACGATCAATAACGTTAAAGATTCGACTGGTAATTTGATGAATAAGGCTAAAGACTGGGCCAACAGTGCTCAAGCTAAAGAAGCCGTTGAACAAGCAAAAGGCTGGTTTACCCGCTTCATCGAATGGATCAAGAGTCTGTTTAATTAGTAAGACCATACGGGAGAGCCCCCCAGCAGATACCTTGCTGGGGGGCTTTTCATCGTTACTTTGCAACTAGGAACTTATATCGCAACCTATGCACCCTGTAATACACCTAAAGCCGAAAAGATCCCAAGGGCGCACAATAAACCACCACTGATGATCCCTAACCACAAACGGCCACCAGAAAGCATATTTTTGCGATCTGCCACGACTAATTTGTGATAGTAGCGATATGTCGCATAAAGTTCAAACGCCCCTAGAACAAAAATTATTGCACTTAAAACCAATCCTTTGACCATTTTTTCACCCTCGTTGCTATTTTATTCCATAATACCACATTTCTTCTATAAAGAGCGCTTGTCTCACTTGGGCGATATCACTTATCATTATGGTGGGGCTAGTGTGCAGAAGATGATGTTTATAAATTATGCTAGTTAATTCATAGAAATGAGGTCTAAGATGAAAAAAATCGTTTTTACCGATTTAGCTACTAATTTGTATGCCGCTCCAATTTTCACTACACTTGAATTTAATGGGCGGACATTTTACGGAACCAATCGCCAACTGCCACTTGCAATTTTATTTCGCAAAAATTCACTTGCTTTTGCGAAAACACAGTTTGAAGCAACACATCTCAAGCTCTTCGATGACCGCGACAATTTAATGCTTACCCTATCACTCGATCAGATCAACCAAGCTTGTCTGGGAATGTATCTAGCTAAGATCACGCTCCGACCGTTACCAAAACTGACTGAGCGTTTTATCTTTTCTCTGATACTCGAGCTAGCTGACGATCACCAGATCCAACTGTTAAATGGCGAGACTCAGGCGATCCCACAAGTGATATCTTGGCTTACCGACCAAAATATCAAAATCAATGATCCAATGCGCCTAGCTTCTAAACTTGATGCGTCGACCACGATCGACTTTAGAAGCTTTACCGTACTTTCAAACGGAACTGAATTTGCTAGGACCCTCGAGCTAAGCTAATTGAGCTATCGTCATCGCTGAGCATGTGAGAATGCGGGATCTACTACAATGTTTTTTGCATCGTGGTAGATCCCGTGTTTTGTATTCGCGAATATAAAAAAACTCCGTGATCGGGGAAAATCACGGAGAAAAAGGTTATGTTATTGGGGAAATACTATCCTAAAGTAAATCTAAGATAGTTATCACTTACTACATAAAAAGGGGAGAAGATTGATTCATCATCAATCTACATATCTATAATACACCTAAATGACCCAAAATGGCTAACTTTTTTATTGATTTTTTCTTAAGAATTTAAATTATATTTTTTTCATAATAACCAAAGTTCGGTTATTACATTTGAGTTTTCCACAACTTTATCCACACATAGGTTTACACCTTCATAAATCAAAGATTTACTATTAGAATTTTTAAAATCATTTTTCACTCTTCAATTGATAATTCGTATAATAACCAATAAAAAAATATAATAGTTCGTCTTTAAAAAACGAAATTTTTAAAAACTTTTTTCAAAAAAATCGGCCAAACAAAAAAACGCCTCGCAATGAGACGTTTTTTGATTAATCTTCGGCAACGAATGGCAATAAGCCCATGATACGTGCACGTTTGATCGCAACTGTAAGTTTACGTTGGTTCTTTGCGCTAGTACCTGTTACACGACGTGGCAAGATCTTACCGCGTTCTGAGATGAAACGCTTAAGAAGATCTGTATCCTTGTAGTCGATGTATTCGATGTGGTTAGCAGCGATGAAGTCAACTTTACGACGGCGACGTCCGCCTCTTCTTTGTTGTGGCATTAGATTTCCCTCCTGTCAATTTTAGAATGGTAAGTCATCATCTGAGATATCGATCTGTTGACCACCGGCAAATGGATCAGCAGCATTGTTACTATTGTTTGTATTGGTATCAAAACCATTACCACCAAAAGCATCATTGGTCTGATTATTTGCTGGAGTCCCAAATGGATTAGATGACTGCATATCATTTGAAGGAGCTGAACCTTGCACATTAGCGTTACTGCTGCCGTGTTGGGCACGATACCTTTCTGATTCAGCCTTGGATTCCAAAAGTGAGAAATTCTCAGCTAAAACTTCAGTAACATAAACACGTTGACCTTGCTGATTTTCATAAGAACGGGTTTGGATCCGTCCTTCGATCCCAACTAAGGAACCTTTGTGGGTAAAGTTAGCGAAGTTTTCGGCTGCTTTACGCCACATTACGCAATTGATGAAATCAGCTTCACGTTGACCTTGTTGGTTAGTGAAACGACGGTCGATCGCGACAGTAAAGCTTGCCACGGCTGCCCCTGAAGGCGTGTAGCGCAGTTCAGGATCTCGGGTCAAACGACCTACTAGAACAACTGAATTGATCAAAGTTCATTTCCTCCTTTACTTTATTTATAGTCTATCTTAGTCTTCACGTTTAACGATCATGTGGCGTAAGATACCATCATTGATCTTGGAAAGACGGTCAAATTCGTTGATAGCGTCTGCGTTTTCAGCTTTGATGTTTACGATGTGGTAGACACCTTCTGTGAAACCACCAATTTCGTAAGCAAAACGACGCTTAGACCAGTCTTTTGATTCTACGATTTCAGCACCATCATTTTTCAAGATGTTGTCGAAGCGTTCAACTAATTCATTCTTAGCTGCTTCGTCAAGTGATGGGTTGATGATGTAAGTAATTTCATAATTTGTCATGACTGTTTGCACCTCCTTATGGACTATTGGTTCTTTATCTAATGTAAGAACAAGGAGAATCTAAAGCTAATTTTGTTTAGATACTCACGAAATAGAATTATAACATTATTAAAACTATTTTGCAAGGGATTTTGAACTACGGCTACACTTTATAAATACGCAATTGCTGGCGAAAATTTTTTCTTTTTTCAAAAAAATTTATTTCCGCTAATTATAGGTAAACACAAAAAAATAAAATATTTTTAAGTTGTAATGATTGATATTACATTTATAAAAAGATAAACTAAAATCATCAAGCAAATGTAACAAAAACAATTACAACCAAATGGAGGAATTTATTATGACAAAAGTTGCTGTAATTAGTGCTAACGGACGTGTTGGTAGTTTAGTCGTCAAAGAATTAGTCGAGCGTGGTTATGACGTAACTGGTTTTGGTCGTAAAGCGCAAAATACTACGGCCGCTCAAACATATATCCAAAAAGATCTGTTTGAGCTCACTAAAGCCGATCTTGCCGAATTTGAGGTCGTCGTTGATGCTTTCGGGACTTTTGCGCCTAAGACCCTTCATTTACACGTTGAAGTCATCAAGCACTTGACCGCTCTTTTAGCTGGGACAGATAAGCGTTTGCTCATCGTTGGTGGCGCTGGTAGCCTCTATGTTGACCCAGAACACAAGACTCAGTTAGTCGACACGCCAGATTTTCCAGCTGAATTTTACGCTTTAGCCAAAGCTCAAACTGATGCCTTGACCGAACTACGCAAACATGACGATGTTGATTGGACCTTCATCAGCCCAGCTGCCGATTTCCAAGCTGACGGAAAACGTACGGGTAAATATATCCTTGCTGGTGAAGAATTGACCCTTAACGACCGTGGCGAAAGTATCATCAGTTATGCTGATTACGCCCTTGCCATGGCCGATGAGATCCAAAACGGTGACCATATCAAAGAACGTATCAGCGTTGTCCGTAAATAATTATCTATAGACGCAAAAAATCCACAGCACTCCTAGGAGTACCGTGGATTTTTTTGTGGATAAATTATTTTTAGAATGAATTTTAATTATCCACAGTTTTATTCTTCAGTCGTTTCTTCTTCCTCAGCGGACTCAGCTTCGACTTTAGCCATCGTTGAAACCTTAGCATCATCATCTAGGTTGATCAACTTGACCCCAAGTGTTGCCCGGCCAGTTTGAGAAACATTAGCAAGGTTAAAGCGGATCATGACACCCTTATCTGTGATGACCATGATATCTTCATCCCCATTGACCGTTGTCATACCAGCGAGGTTACCGTTTTTAGCCGTGATATTTGTGGTCTTGATACCTTTACCACCACGCCCTTTGATCGGATATTCGCTAGCCGGTGTCTGCTTACCAAAGCCTTTTTCAGAGATGACAAAGACTTTACTATCAGGACGTAAGATCGAGGCTCCAACGACATGATCTTCATCACGCAAGCGGATACCGCGGACCCCAGCAGCTGAGCGTCCCATTGGGCGGACAGCTGTTTCGGCAAAGCTGACGGCATAACCACCATGCGTTGCAATGATGATGTTTTGTTCACCATCTGTGATCGAAACGTGGATCAATTCATCGCCATCGTGTAAGGAGATCGCCTTTAACCCATTCTTTCTGATATTGCCAAATTCAGTCACGGAAGTCCGTTTAACTGTACCTTTGACCGTAGTGAAGAATAGGAAGTGCGAATCGTCACGCTTATCAGCTTCAACGTTGATCACTGTTTGGATCTTTTCTTCTTTATCGAGATCTAGCAAGTTGATCACTGGGATCCCTTTAGCTGCTCGACCATATTCTGGGACTTCATAGCCCTTCATACGATAGACTTTACCCACATTTGTGAAGAACAATAATTCATCGTGCGTCGAAGTCGTGATCAAGTGTTCAATGAAATCATCATCGTGCACGCCCATCCCTTGGACGCCACGACCACCGCGCCGTTGTGCTTTAAAGTCACTGGTTGGCAAACGCTTGATGTAGCCGTTATGTGTCAAAGTGATCACAACATTTTCTTCTTCGATCAAGTCTTCATCTTCAATGCTCAAGACTTCACCGACCATAAGTTCAGTCCGACGATCATCACCAAAGCGTTCTTGGATCTCCAATAATTCTTGGTAAATGATCTGATAGATACGTTCTTCGTGCGCTAAAATATCTTTGTAATCGGCGATCGCTTCCATCGTCTTTTGATATTCAGCTTCAACTTTTTCACGTTCCAGACCGGTCAAGCGAACTAAACGCATATCCAAGATCGCTTGGGCTTGTTTATCACTCAAATGATATTCATTCATCAAGCGATCCTTAGCGATATCACCACTCTTAGAATTACGGATGATGTTGATGATCGCATCGATATGGTCTAGGGCGATCCGTAGACCTTCCAAGATATGTGCTCGTGCTTGCGCTTTTTTCAAGTCAAATTGGGTCCGCCGCCGGATGACTTCTTCTTGATGCTTCAAGTAATATGTCAAGATCTGCTTTAGGCTCAAGACCCGCGGCGTTCCATTAACGATCGCCAACATATTGAAGTTGAAGGCCGTTTGCATCAAGGTCAATTTGTATAAATTGTTCAATACAACTGAGGCACTGACATCACGGCGCACATCGATCGTGATGCGCATTCCTTCACGGTCAGATTCATCCTTGATATCGGTGATCCCTTCGATCTTCTTATCGCGCGCTAATTCAGCGATCCGTTCGATCAATTTAGCCTTGTTGACCATGTATGGCAACTCATGTACAACGATCTGTTCACGCCCATTTTTTAATTCTTCGATCTCAACTTTAGCCCGTAAAGTAACTGAGCCTTTCCCAGTTTCATAAGCTTTTCTGATCCCAGATTTGCCCATCACGATCCCACCAGTTGGGAAATCAGGCCCTGGCAAGGCTTCCATCAAGTCAGCCGTCGTTGCATCGGGATTTTCCATCAATACATGCAAGGCTGAGATAACTTCAGCCAAGTTATGTGGTGGGATATTTGTCGTCATCCCGACTGCGATCCCAGTTGCCCCGTTGACTAATAGGTTAGGGAAACGAGCAGGTAAAACTTCGGGTTCACGTTCGGTGCCATCATAGTTTGGTTGAAAATCGATCGTGTCCTTGTTGATATCACGTAACATCTCCAACGTGATCTTAGACATCCGCGCTTCGGTATAACGCATCGCAGCGGCCCCATCACCATCGACCGAACCAAAGTTACCGTGACCATCGACTAAAAGATAACGGTAGCTAAAATCTTGCGCCATCCGGACCATCGATTCATAGATCGCCGAGTCCCCATGAGGGTGGTACTTACCCATAACATCCCCAACGATCCGGGCTGATTTCTTATATGGTTTATCCGGAGTCACACCTAATTCATTCATCCCGTATAAGATCCGGCGGTGAACAGGCTTCAAACCGTCACGCACATCAGGCAAAGCGCGCGCAACGATAACACTCATCGCATAATCTAAAAATGAGGTCCGCATGACTTTGGATAAATCAACATTGCTAATTCTGTTAGGTACTTCTACCACGTCCTGTGCCTCCACTTCTTTTCTTACTTTTTACATAAATTTCAAACTTATACACAGTTTATTCACACTGAACTGTGCATTATGTGCAGAACTTATTGCCCTGCTTTTATTAAACGTCCAAGTTATCTACGAAAGTTGCATTTTCTTCGATGAATTGACGTCTTGGGCCGACTTGATCGCCCATCAACATTTCAAAGACTTCATTTGCTTCCATCGCATCCGATAATTCGACCCGCAAAAGGCGGCGGTTTTCTGGATCCATCGTAGTTTCCCACAATTGTTCAGCATCCATTTCACCCAGACCTTTATAACGTTGGATAACTGGTTTTGGACTTGGTGGTAATTGACCTAATACTTCGTCTAATTCTTCATCAGTGTCGATGTAACGGATCATCTTGCCTTGGCGCACTTGATACAATGGTGGCTGTGCGATATAGACATAGCCCCGTTCGATCATTGGGCGCATGAAGCGGTAGAATAACGTCAACAATAAGGTTCTGATATGGGCCCCATCGACATCGGCATCGGTCATGATGATCAATTTGTGGTAATTTACTTTATCCACATCAAAGTCATCCCCAAAGCCTGTGCCTAGAGCTGTGAATAAGGAACGAATTTCTTCGTTGGCTAAGATCCGATCTAATGTAGCTTTTTCCACATTCAAGATCTTCCCACGGATCGGCAAGATAGCTTGGGTCAAACGTGAACGCCCTTGCTTAGCTGAACCACCCGCGGAGTCCCCTTCGACGATGAATAATTCTGAGATCTCAGGGTCTTTGCTGGTGTTATCCGCCAATTTCCCTGGCAAGTTTGAGATCTCGAGACCATTTTTCTTGCGTGTAACTTCACGTGCTCGTTTAGCTGCCACCCGCGCTTTCGCAGCCAACATTCCTTTTTCCACAATCCGGCGTGCTACATTTGGATTTTCCAGCATAAATTTGCTGAAAGTTTCGGCAAATGTCTTATCGGTCGCAGCTCTAGCATCGGAGTTACCTAATTTAGTCTTAGTTTGTCCTTCAAACTGTGGATCAGGGTGCTTGACGGAAACGACTGCGGTCAAGCCTTCACGCACGTCTTCACCAGACAAGTTCGGTTCATTTTCTTTTAACTGACCAGATTTGCGCGCATAATCGTTGATAACACGCGTCAAAGCAGTCTTGAACCCCGATTCATGGGTCCCACCTTCATAAGTGTGGATATTGTTGGTAAAGGTCAACAAGTTGGAGTGGAAATCATCTGTGTATTGTAATGCTACTTCAACTGTGATGCCTTTTTGTTGGCCTTCCACATAGATCGGTTCATCAAACAGAACTTCTTTGCCCTTGTTTAAGAATTCCACATAGTGTTTGATCCCACCAGCATAGTGGAATTCTTCGTGGGTCGGTTCTTCGGGCCGCATGTCATCGATCGTGATCTTTAAGCCCTTGTTCAAAAAGGCCAATTCCCGGATCCGCGTCGTCAATACTTTGATGTCATAGACAGTCGTTTCTGTAAAGATATCTGGATCAGGCAAGAAATGCACGGTCGTCCCGTGTTCATGTGTTTGACTTTGCCCCACGACTTCCATCACATGGTCGACTTTACCGAGTTTAAAGTCCATTCCATAGACGTTCGTATCGCCTTCACGTCTAACTTGAACATCTAAGCTCGTTGAAAGGGCGTTAACAACTGAGGCCCCGACCCCGTGAAGACCACCGGAGACTTTATAGCCGCCACCGCCGAATTTACCACCGGCATGAAGCACAGTAAAGACGGTTTCTAACGCTGGCCGACCCGTTTTTTCTTGGATATCGACCGGGATCCCACGTCCATTATCTTTGACCGTGATACTATTGTCTTTTTCCACGATCACATTGATCTCGTCGGCAAAGCCCGCTAAAGCTTCATCGATCCCGTTATCGATGATCTCCCAGACTAAGTGGTGCAGACCTTGTGAGCTAGTCGAGCCAATGTACATCCCAGGACGCTTGCGCACGGCTTCTAAGCCTTCAAGGACTTGGATCTGACTGGCATCATATTCTTTGGCTTTTTCTTCCTTTACTTCTTCAAGCGTTTCTTTTTCTGTCACGTTTAGTACCCGCTACATCTCTATGTAGACTGTCCTTTCTTGGATTTTTCATTTTTTGGATAAAATGTAACAACTTTATTTTTGTCTTCTGAAACCCAGTCGATATGATTTTCAGCCATTTCTGAATTTTCAGAAATCTGGCCATCATCAATATGAAAAATCTTTGGTTCTTTGATCAACTGTTGGGTAATATCATTTAATCCAGGTGTCGTTAAAAAGGTCTGGACGCGCCCTTGGATCGTCTTTAACAAATGCGTTTGACGATTGCCATCGAGTTCAGACAACACATCATCAAGTAATAAGATCGGGTATTCGCCCGTCTTATTTTTCATCAATTCGATCTCTGCCAATTTGACCGATAAAGCTGTGGTCCGCTGTTGTCCCTGTGAACCATAGATCTGAACATTTTGTCCGTTGATCTTAAAAACAACATCATCGCGATGTGGGCCTAAAAGGGTCGTCCCTTGAAAAATTTCTTTTTGTTGTAAATTTGCAAAACCTTTTTTTAGTGCTTCGGTAATTTCATTTTCAGTAGCCTCGCTTGGTTCTTTCAAGCTACTTTCATAACTAAAAGCTAACTGCTCTTTGTCCTGTGTTATCTGACTATGGATCTCTTTTGCATAACGCTCAAGTTCCGCTAAAAATTCTAGTCGTTTCACAATGATCGCCCCAGCAAATTGAGCTAGTTGTTCCGACAAGACCTCTAAATAGAGCGTATCCGTCGCTTTTTTTTGCTGGAGTTGTTTTAGATAATTATTTCGTTGCTTTAAGATCGTGCGGTACCGCGTCAAATTATAGAGGTAGCGTGGATCGATCTGACCAAATTCCATATCGATAAATCGCCGTCTGATCGCAGGTGAACCCTTGACTAAGCTGAGGTCTTCGGGCGCAAATAAGATCACGTTCAAGTTACCGATATATTGAGATAAGCGGGCTTGCTCGAGATGATTGACTTTAGCCTTCTTACCCTTACGACTCAAACTGATCTCTAAGGGTAAGCTGCCTAACTTCCGCATCACCCGTCCACTTAAATATGCCTCTTTTTGTTTAAAGCTGATCAACTCACGATCATTATTGGTCCGGTGACTACGCGCCATCGCTAAAACATAGATCGCCTCTAACAGATTAGTCTTGCCCTGAGCGTTTTTTCCGATCAAGACATTTATCTGGGGGGAAAATTTGACCGCTACCGTTTGATAGTTACGGAAATTGCGAAGTTCCAGCTCTTCTAAATACATTGTCTTAGCTAGCTTTCTTTCAATAGATAGCTGCCTTGATCTTTGATCTCAACACTATCCCCAGGATAAAGCTTGCGTCCACGGCGGTTTTCTGGCTCACCATTGACCAAGATGTCAGCAGCGTATTCTTGTAAGAACCACTTTGCCTGACCGCCAGAAGAAACTAGATCCGCAATTTTAAGCAACTGGCCTAAGGTGATATGCGGTGTTTTTAAGTGAATTTCTTCTTTCAAAAAAATGCCTCGCTTTCCTTTTAGTACTCATTAAATTATACCTTTTTTAAAAACTAAACACAATCATGGAAACCAATTAAACGCGTTCTGAGCTAATTTGACCTATCTGAGTGTTATGACACCCTAGACGGTAAAACCGGCCCAGAAATTGAATATATGCGTTCTAAATTCCATTTATACCTTTCAGAGAAAAATAAAAAGCGAGCGGTCAAATTACCACTCGCTTTTGGCCTCTAAAGCACAAATATTTTAGACTGTTCGAACTGGGGTGATCAATTGGATGAATTCGCCTTGAGCTTCACTTGGGACCAAGGTAAATGGACGCAATGGCATCGTGAAGTTCAATGTCACTTCACTTTGACCAAAGGAGCGCAAAGCATCTTTCATATAGTCAGGGTTAAAGGAGATATCTAGATCATTTCCTTCCAGTTTGTTGAAAGTCAATTCTTCTTCAACATTCCCGACTTCAGGTGAATTGCTGTAAAGCGTTGCTTGGCTTGTACCAGCTTGCATCGACAATTTGACCACATTATTGCGTCCTTCGTGGGAAAGCAATGAAGCACGTTCGATCGCACGTAAGAAAGTAGGTGCGTTGATCTCTAACGTTGTTGTTGAGTTTTGTGGGATCAAACGTTCAGTGTCAGGGTAATTACCTTCAAGTAAACGCGAGTAGAAGGAAGTATTGCCCAAGATGAAGAGGATCTGATTTTCTGAGATCTGGATCTCGATGTCTTCACTTAGATCACCTAACATCTTAGCTAATTCATTCATTGATTGCCCTGGGACGATGATATCGTAATCGGCAGCACTATCACCATTTAAAGTGAGTTTTCGTTGGCTCAAACGGTGTGAGTCAGTTGCTACAGCTAAAAGTTGGCCATCCTTGATCGCTAAATGGATCCCTGTCAAGATCGGACGTGTTTCTTGCTTGGAAGCTGCGATCACAGTTTGGTTGATAACTTGTTTTAGCACATCACCTGGTAGCGTCAATTGTTCCCGTGAATCGATCTCTGGTAAATGTGGATAATCATCGGGATCTAGACCGTTGATGATAAATTCTGCTGAACCAGATCTGATCGTTGCTTGGAAACGATCATTTACTTCAACACTCAAGCTATCTTCTGGTAACTTTTTAACGATCTCATTGAAGAAACGAGCGGGTAAAACTACGCTCCCTGTTTTTTCAATGTTTAAAGCTGCATTTTCATCAGCGATCGAGATCACTGTTTCGATCGAGATATCAGAGTTACTACCTGTCATTGTCAAACCGTCTTCAGATAGATCGAGCTTGATCCCAGATAAGATCTCTAAGGCTGCTTTGGATGAGATAGCACGTTGAACATCATTTAGATATTGGATGAAAGCTGTTCTATGTACCGTAAATTTCATAAGGCAAAATTCCTCCTGTTGGTTAAATATATATTATTAATAAAGTTAGTAGTAATAGTAGGGGCTGTTCATACTGTGGAAAAAGCCCCAAACCCTTTGAAAAACTAAGAAATCGCTTGTTGATAACTTGTGGATAACTGTTGAGGTTTATCCACATTAATTCACAGGTAGTTGTTAACTGCGTAATTCAGCTCGTAATTTATCGACATCTTTTTTGAGCTCGTCATCGCTTTTGAGCGCTTCACTGATCTTTTCATGTGCATGAATGACAGTGGTATGATCTTTGCCACCAAATTCTTGTCCGATCTTAGGTAGTGAGGCTTCGGTCAATTCACGCGCGAGATACATTGCGATCTGGCGTGGGATGACGATCGTTTTGACCCGTTTTTTTCCTTTGAGTTCAGCCACAGTAACGTGGAAAAACTTCGCAACTTTTTCTTGGATCATCGCGATCGAAAGTTCTTTGGCCTGTGGAGCACCATTTAAGCTTTGTAAAGCTTCTGCGGCTAAGCTCGTTGAAACGGGCTGACCATTTAGCTTAGCATAAGCTTGGACGCGCATCAATGCTCCTTCCAATTCACGGATGTTGGAGTCGATCTGCCCGGCGATATAGCTTAAGGTATCGTCAGGGACTTGCAGGTGTTCGGCTTCGGCTTTGTTACGTAAAATCGCGATCCGAGTTTCCAAGTCGGGTGGGGTGATATCAACCGATAAACCCCATTTGAAACGCGAGACTAAGCGTTGTTGTAGCTTAGGGATCTCGTTTGGCAGACGATCTGAAGAAAGAACGATCTGCTTTTTATCATCGTAAAGAGCATTGAATGTATGGAAAAATTCCTCTTGTGTCCCAACTTTATCTGAGAAAAATTGGATATCGTCGACCAATAAGAGATCAACATTGCGATATTCTTGGCGAAACTCTTCCTGATGCTTAGACTTGATCGAGTTGATGAAATCATTGGCGAATGATTCGCTAGTTACGTATTTGACACGGGCGTTAGGGTTATTTTCTAACATCTGATGTCCGATCGCATGCATCAAGTGGGTCTTACCTAAACCAACTCCCCCATAAAAGAACAACGGATTATAGAAGACACCAGGCTCTTCAGCCACTGCAAGTGCGGCTGCGTGGGCCAATTGATTACCCTTGCCGACCACAAATGATTCAAAAGTATATTTGTCATTTAGTGGAGTGCTTTTTTTGGGTACAGGTGGCTTTGCTTCAAGTGACCTGACTTCGGGTTCAGTCTCAGCTTCGGCCAAGGGATTGGGCTCGTCGACCGTCTTAACTAGGATCGTGATCTTAGTTGAAAGATTATCTGCAAGCAGTGAAGTGATCTGAGGAATAATATTTTGTTTCCAGTAGTCTTGGTGCAATTTAGAAGCCACTTCAACGACCAAAGTATTATCGGTGAGCTGGAGTGGTCGTGCAGATGCGATCCAAGTGGTAAATGCGATCGGCGAAAATTCAGCTTCGAATTTATCGCGGATATACTGCCATAAAGTTTCAAGATCGAGCACTAAGATCCCTCCTTTTTGATAAATTTTGCATGCTCCTATTGTAGCATTAAAAAAAAATGTTTTCCACAGGTTGGGTAAAAAAAGTAAAAAATAAATCACAGGGTGTTAATTAAGTTATCCACAAGTTGTGAAAAAGTGTGGATGGTTAAATTATTTTAAAAAGTTATTCACAGAAAATTCCAAAAGCTATAACCCATGGTATCAAAGAGATATATGAGTTATGCACATAGGGTTATTTACAAATTGACAGGAAGAAATTGACAGGCTGTGATTTGTGGATGTTTTTGGGGATTACGCTGTGGATGTAAAAATTTTATCGACAACCAAAAAGCGCAAAAGTGGATAAAATGTGCATAAAAACAGCTACTTTTTTGCCGGGAAAACTGAAAAAAAACTTTGAATTTTAGCTAAGATATGGTAGTATTACAAAGTAAGTCTGAACTTGACATCAAGCTACGTTTTTTGTAGGATATTAAGTAACATTGTATAAAAGGAGGTGTTCTGTTGTGAAAAGAACTTACCAACCTAAGAAACGCCATCGCCAACGCGTACACGGTTTCCGTAAACGCATGAGTACAAGCAACGGTCGTAATGTGTTAGCACGTAGACGCCGTAAAGGTAGAAAAGTATTGTCTGCATAGGCCACTGGACCGTCAGTGGTCTTTTTTAGTGTATGCGGACTTTTCAAATCATTTGGAGATGGGTTATGAAAAAATCATACCGCGTCAAGAAGGAAGCGGAGTTCCAAGAAGTCTTTACCCAGGGTAAGTCATGTGCGAACCGCATGTTTGTGGTCTACATGATCGAAAAGCCCGAGCAAAAGCATTTTCGCGTCGGAATTTCCGTCGGCAAGAAAATTGGGAATGCTGTCGCACGTAACTGGGTCAAGCGCCGGATTCGTCAGAGCTTGACCGAATTAAAGCCGCAGCTAAAACAAGATTGCGATTTTATCGTGATCGCGCGCCCAAGTGCTGCTGGAATTTCAACAGCTGATGCAAAGAAGAATTTGATCCATGTCTTGCACTTGGCAAGAGTATTGTCGGATGACCAATTTGCGAAGTGAGGTAAATGCAAATGAAGCAAGGGAAAAGACTAGCCGCTGTCATTAGCGTTTTAGGTTTAATGCTCTTTTTGAGCGGCTGTAGTACTGATCCTGTCAATGCCCAAAGTACTGGGATCTGGGATCATTACATCGTATGGAACTTTATTCGGGCGATCGAAGCCTTGAGCAACATTTTCGGCCATAATTATGGCTGGGGGATCGTGATCTTTACTATCATTGTGCGGATCGTGATCTTACCGTTGATGATCTATCAAATGCGCAGCATGCGTAAAACAAGTGAATTGCAACCAAAATTAAAGGAATTGCAAGCTAAATATCCAGATAGAGATGTTGAATCCATGCAAAAGATGCGGGAAGAACAACAAAAGCTCTATGCTGAAGCCGGAGTCAATCCAGTCGCTGGATGTTTACCGATCTTAGTTCAAATGCCGATCTTGATCGCCTTGTATCAAGCGATCTACCGGTCAGAAACTTTGAAGACGGGGCATTTCTTGTGGATGCAATTAGGTGGGCGTGACCCATACTTCATCTTGCCAGTTTTAGCAGCGTTATTTACGTTTGCAACGTCTTGGTTAAGTGTTAAAGCTCAACCAGAACAAAATATGATGACAACGATGATGACTTATGGGATGCCACTGATCATCTTCTTTACCGCGTTAAATGTGCCCGCAGCCCTTTCATTGTACTGGGTGATCACAAACGCCTTTTCAGTTGTTCAAACACTTGTGATCAATAATCCGTTTAAGATCCAACGTGAACGTGAAGAAAAGAAACGAGCTGAAAAAGCCCGTCAACGTAAACTTGAAAAAGCTAAACGCAAAGCTCTCAAGAGCAAAAAGAAAAATTAGTAGTATCATAACCGAGCTGCTCGCAAGTGCGAGGGGCTCGGTTTTTTTATAAAGCAAACAAGGGAGCTACTGCGATGCTAAGTCATCGTGGTAGCTCCCTTGTTGTTTATTCAGTGATATGTTATTTGAATTCTAATTTAAAAGAATCATCTAATAGGAAAATATCGGCTGGATCAAGCCCGCAGACCTGGATCGTTCTATCTTTAGTAATAAAAATAGCACCATAGACTTCAGAGGTCGGTTGCCAATTAGGCTGCGGACCGTCAGCAAAGAAAAGCCGCGTCGTTTCGATCTCGGCTTGGACCGATGTTTTAGTCAAAATGGTGACACTAGCTAAGTTATTCTCATGTGGATAACCTGTTTTAGGATCAAGAATGTGGTGATAAGTTTTGCCGTTAGTTTTCAACAGGCGTTCATAGATGCCACTGGTGACAGCTGAACAAGGGCCATATTTAATAGAGAGGATCGAATTACCTCGTTTAGTGAACGGATCTTGGATACCGATCCGCCATAACCCATCTGGATGATGTGGTGCTTGTCCTTTAAGCAATAGATTGCCACCAAGATTGATCATCCCACTACTGATCCCTTTGGCAGCCCAGAGGTCTTGGATCCGATCGGCGATATAGCCCTTAGCGATCGCTCCAAGGTCAAGTTGCATGCCTGCTTGTTTTAAAAAGATCGTGAATTTATCATCATCTAATTCGACTTGGGTAGGATCGATCAAAGAAAGCTGTGAGGCGATCGCTTCTTTGGGCGGAACATTGGCCCCACTAAAACCGATCTTCCACAATTTGACGAGTGGTCCGATCAAGGCGTTAAATCCAAAATTTTCTTGGCTGGTCTTGATCGCAAGTTTAGTCAGCTGATAAGTTGAGTCACTGACCGCAACTGGTTTGATCCCGGCTGCATAATTGACGTCCATCAGTTCTGAAGTAGAGCGATTAACAGTCAAGGCAGTCTCGTAGGCTTGAAGTAGAGCGTAACTATCATCAAGGTCACTTACTTTAGCACTCCCAAAAGCAGTTAAGTAGATGTTTGTCCCCAAGCCACGATAAGTTTTGTGGATAGTTTTATGTGCCAGATCTTCCATCAGCCTTCTGATGCCCCCGTTGTCGTATCGACTTGGGCAGGAGCAGGAACTGGATCTTCTTTTGGAGCTGGAGTCGATTCTGAAGCGCTAGTCAAGGCATCTTCAGTATAGATCAAAGCTGGTGGTTCTTCTGTGACCGTTTCAGTTTTTGCGGCTGTTTCTGAGGCACCAGTTTGTTCATCTGGGAAACTAAACTCGGTATCATCATCTAGGACAAAATTGATCCCATTAGCTTCTTCAAAACTCATATCGGCAGTTTCTGAAGCACCAGTAGTAGTGTCGATCTTATCAAGTGCTTGTAAGGCACTTTTAGCTTCTTGCTGTTTAAGTGCTGGAGTGGTCGGGATGTGTTCGTTTTTTGCCTGTGCTTGTTGAGCATGTTGTAATTTTTCAAGCGCAGTTGCATAGTGGATGAAGCCATTAAAGCATTGTTCTAACCAAGAAACCGTCCCTTGATCGATCAAACACCCTTTTTCATCAAAGGCATTTTCGGCACGGCCAAGTAAAAATTGGAAGCCTGGCAATACAAAAGAACCCAGACCAGGAGAATCAAGGATCCGCCGCAAACTCTCTTGGGCTTGGACGGTACCCAAATTACCCAGGGAAGCACCGACGATCATTACCGGACGTTTTGTTAGAGGGTGAACTTTCCAAGAGAGCCATTCGATCACTGATTTTAAAGCTGCTGGAATATCATGGTCATATTCAGGGGTTCCAAAGATCACTCCATCAGAAGCTTCGATCTTTTGAGCCAGATCTAAAACACTTTGGGGCGTCTGTTCGTAATCTTCGCAAAAGAGTGGGATGTCTTTTATCTCAGTCACTTCGATCTGCGCTTGCGTAGCAAAATGTGAACTCATGAACTGAAGGAGCTTACGGTTGTAGGATTTTGTAGCGTTAGTACCAACGATAGCGATGAATTTCATAATTAGCCTGCTATATAGAATGTAAGCAAACAACACGTGTTTGAGAGAGAAATATAGCTTTTCCTTTCGTGATGAAAATAATTGTCATTGTGGTCTCTTACATTTTAACTTTCTGTGACCCGACTTTTTATAATTACCTATATATAAAGATAAGGATATTTGCCGGTAAGAGCAAGTCTTTTATAGATCTATCACAATTTATTTACAGATCGATAAACGTAAATTTATTTAGATGATGGATACTGAACAGGAAATAATAAAAGTCCATTTTAAGTAAATTAAATATTCAAAAATAATTAAAATTTACAAATGAACACTATTTTCTAACTTAATTTGATAATTCGGGTATGAAAAGAAACGTGAAAATGAGCAACGAAAGCAGATCTTTATCCTGACAAACAGCGATCAACTCGAGCAGATGGTCCAAAAGCTAAAACGAGCAGCAAGTGACCGAGCATATTTAGATACCATCTTAGCAGCCCAAAGAAAGCAAGCTGAGGTGGGATCGGTGGCAATGTATCAAGCGGTGTTAGGAGGCTAAGCTGATGAGTGAAGATCCGTTACGAGAAGAGATCGCCAAACAAATGGAGAAGGTCAGAAAAGACATTCCGGTCGAAAAAAAGCCTAATTGGCGCCGGCGAGTGATCGTCTTAGTGATGACATTGGTCTTGGCTGGAGTAATGTTATTTTCGATCCTGCGCTATTTTTTGGTAAGAAATAAGTAAATAACGAGGGCTCAACATAGTGGGTCCTCGTTTTGTGATAAAACGATTAGAATCTATCTAAAGGGATGATATTACTTTTTTTAATATGAAGT
>JAAGKN010000564.1_pt1 | contig 74526 bp, 67 predicted proteins | sample 6206371 | NCBI WGS metagenome assembly JAAGKN01 (sample SAMN11533720, study PRJNA540317) | gut metagenome | isolation source: fecal pellets from male and female animal of same cohort | host: Peromyscus leucopus | place: USA:CA | collected 2017 | reverse complement strand
TGCTTCATGTCGTAGCCTTCGTAGTAATGGAAACGGCCCTGCATAGCCATGACACGACGACCGCTCAAGGTACCGAATATGAGATTTCCGCTATGGCCCTCAACTGTCGACACCGGGAAGTTGGGAATATCCTTATATGCTATAACTTTTTTATCTTCAATATAGTCCACAAGATTTCCCAATCCTGAGCCAAGGATTATAGCTATTTTGGGGAGATCGTCTACTTGTCCACGAAGATAGTCGGCTGTCTGTTTAATTTTTTCGAGCATAATAAAAAAGGTTTTATATGGTATTATTGTTAGTTATTGTATAATAGAATCATGTCTACTTCAACATTAATGAGCTACAGTTATACGGGACATCGTCCATTTGTTCACAACACTGTAGAATAACATTATCATTAACTGAATTGTTGCATCGGGGTGTCATAATTGAGATTCAGCCCCGTTCATTCAGCAACTTCAGTACCGTATCGCGGAAAGAGGCGTTCTCGTTGCGCACAAATTCAACATATACCGGCTGATAGAATATGTATGGGCGCAATTCTGCCGGGAAATATGGATTGTTCAAGAGACGGACCGCATCTTTTTCTGTTGTAACTATGATTTTTTTTCTTGATTTCATGGACTTGAATCTTTCTAAGATGAGATTCAGATCCTTGCGAGAGAAATCATGATGGTCCGAAAATATATTAACCTTGACGCGAGGTTTAAAACTTTTGAGATATCGCATGAAGGGACGCGGATTTGCAATGCCACAAACGGCGAGCAACATCTGGTCGTCGTTCATCTTGTCCAGATCCGGTACATTATTTGCTCCTTGCGGAAAGACAGGACGCAGTTTGTCGTATCTGAAACGTGAGAAGTATAGCATTTGAGCCGGAATGAGATTCATGTCTTTTTCGATTATCCTGAATTCAAGCGGCTTAACTGAATCCGGACATTTCGACACTATCACAATATCTGCGCGTTCAACTGCTTTAGCCGATTCACGAAGTCTTCCATAAGGCAACAATGTGTCCTTATAGAAAGGATGGTTATATTCTGTGAGCACAACAGATAATGTTGGCTTTACATATCTATGCTGAAAAGCATCATCCAGAATAATAAGATTAATATCCGGACAAACTTCTCGCAAACGATTTATGCCCACTACACGGTCTTCACATACGGCAACGGCTATTTTGCGACCGAATTTATGATATACCTGATATGCTTCATCGCCAATATCCCGAGGTGTTGTATGAGGGGTTGCCTGGACAAAACCTTTGGTATCGCGTTTATAGCCTCTGCTCAATACCCCTATTCTATAGTCATCTTTCAAAGCGGCAATGAGGTATTCTGTATGTGGCGTTTTTCCGGTGCCTCCAACTGAAATGTTTCCAACGGTTATAACCGGAATATCAAACTCATGCTGTTTAAGAATTCCCCACTCAAAAAAACGATTGCGTGCCGATGTTACCATGCCATAAATTTTTGACATGGGCAATAGGAATATTTTTGCCGGCAGAGGATTTCTTTTTGACATCTTTATTTATAGAATATATTAGGGAGTGGTTTAAGTTTGCTAAGTCTCACAACGGACTATAGTCCTATCAATAGAGGACAACGTCCTCCATCTTAGCCTGAATCCTTGAATAAGATTTCACCCGGGAAATTATCTCCAGATATCTACGGACTTCATCCGGAGTCATTTCATCGATATCCAACAAAACATCGGGTTTTACCAAAGGTTTACCGTTTGATATTTTTGAAGATGATGAAAGCAGCATTTCCTCAATCAAAGAAAGATTAACTTCTGGATATGCCACCACTTTCTCCAATCCAAGGCCTGTCTTTTTCGACATTGCCACAAGGACATCATTAAGAGAACCGGGTTTGTCAACAAGGCCTATTTTCAAGGCAGTGGCACCATCCCAGACACGGCCTTCCGCTATTTTAAGGACAGAATCAACCGGTAAATTCCGGCCGGCAGCAACACGAGATGTAAACAATTCATATCCATCCTCAACATGTTTTTGCATTGCTTCATATTGGAAACCGGTGAGTGGCGCTGAAATCTGCGGGAAGTTGGCATTTGCATTACTTCCAACTGTCGAGACATTTATTCCAAGGTGATTATTCAAAAGTTTTTGTGCACATGGAATCATGCCAAAAATACCTATGGAACCGGTTAGAGTTGCCGGCTCGGCATATATCACATCAGCTCCACTTGAAATGTAATATCCGCCGGAAGCAGCATAGTCCCCCATAGACACATAAAATGGTTTCCCTTTTTTCTTGAAATATTCAAGAGCTTCCCATATTTGTTCTGATGCGAATGCGCTTCCTCCTCCTGAATTAACACGCAGTACAAGTCCTTTTACATGATCATCCTCGGCAAGTTCCAGAATCTGAGGCACCATTACGTCTCCGGCAATTCCACCTTTTCCCGAGTCTACAATATCACCAACGGCATATAACAAGGCTATATGGTCTGTGTCTTCCTTGTCAAATACCTCCTCCATAATTTCTGACGATGCAAGATACTGGGCCGGAGTTACAAAATGTAAATCTTCGTCTTTATCTACATTTGTTAGTTTTCGCATCTTATCTTCGACTTGGCGGCGATAGCAAAGTTCATCGACTATATTTTCGTCAACATATTTAACCGGAGCAATAGCCAATGACAGCGAGTCGGCCCATTGATTGACTTTATCAACCGAAACCTTACGCGATTTAGCAATATATTGCGACATATCGTTCCATATTGCATTGATAAATACTTTTGTCTGCATACGCGAGGGTTCGCTCATTTCGGTGAGCAAAAATGGTTCAACCGCGCTTTTAAAGGTTCCGACCTTGAAAACCTGCATTTCAACGCCAAGTTTGTCAAGTGCATTTTTAAAGAAAGGAATTGTTGAGCCCAGGCCATGTATGTCAACCATTCCCACTGGATTTGCAAAAATTCTTGAGGCTGAAGACGCCACAAAATAATCGCCCTGTGTATAACTGTCGCCATATGCATATACCCATTTACCGGTCTTCTTAAACTCTTCAATTGCTTGAATCAATTCCTGGCGTGATGCATATCCAAGTTCCGATCCGCCACAATCGATATATATTCCTTTAATTTTTGAATCTTTTGCAGCCAGGCGTATGGCTTTCAACATATCCGACAGAGTGGGAACATTTTCAATATCATTGTTTCCCATAACAAAATCCTGCACACTGGGTGCAGAAGTCCGTTCCGGGATAACGCCATGCAAATCAAGACGCAATATACTATTATCCTGAACCTCTAATCCGTTACCATTCAACCCTATAGCAACTGAAATTGTAATAAATAGCCCAACAATAAAAATCATCAATGACAACCATATTGCGGCCATTGTTCCCATAAATGCGATAAAGAATTTTTTCAGCATCTTTTATTATAATTTACACATTAGCAATGACATAAAAGCGGACATCAATCATTATCAACACAAAAACACACTCTCAAGTTCTGCATCTCACACATTAATCATAATGCTATGATTCACTGCCGCCGCGATAATTGTGCAAATTTAACCAAATTATGCTAAAGTCGCAACATTAAAGCGATTTCTTTCGTTTCTTTCGCAATTTCTCAAATTTCTCAAGTTCGAATCTTCACGTGATTCTTAAAAGTTGATTCGTTCAGTTGATTCGTTTGATTCAATTTGATTATATTCAACAGTTCTCAGGTTTTTATTAGTCCGCTACTAAATATAATTATTTCGCAATTACCCTCCCCCTTCTCATAATGATGCCATCATCAAATCAACAAGCGTTATTATTTATCACAATTTTATCACATGTATAAAAATCCATAAAATATCATATACATTTACAGTATATGGAAATTTTTCCGTAATTTTGCACAAAAGAATAGATTCCACATAAATAATTGGATAAAATCTACTTCAACACTTAACAATGGTTATGACAATCAAGCACATAACGCATAACACAAACCCAAATATAACCAATATAAAATTACAACAAAATGAAAATCGACAACTACAATTTTGCCGGCAAAAAGGCAATCGTGCGCGTTGACTTCAATGTGCCCCTCGATGAAAATGGCAACATCACCGACGACACCCGTATCCGCGGTGCTCTCCCCACCCTCAAAAAAATCCTTGAAGATGGTGGCTCACTGATCATCATGTCTCATATGGGCAAACCCAAAGGCAAAGTAAACATGAAAATGTCACTGAGCCAGATTAAAGACGCTGTTGCCAAAGCCCTTGGTACAGACGTTAAGTTCGCTCCTGATGCCGCTGACGCATCGGAAGCAGCAGCTGCTCTAAAACCCGGCGAGGTGCTTCTGCTCGAAAACCTCCGCTTCCACCCCGAAGAAGAAGGCAAACCCGTAGGCATCGACAAAGAAGATCCCGCTTACGAAGCAGCTAAAAAAGAAATGAAAGAGCGTCAGAAAGAATTTGCTAAAACTCTCGCTTCATATGCCGATGTTTATGTAAATGACGCTTTCGGCACAGCACACCGCCGTCACGCTTCTACAGCTGTTGTCGCCGACTATTTCGATGCTGACAACAAAATGCTCGGTTATCTTATGGAAAAAGAAGTCAAGGCTGTTGACAACATTCTCAGCGACATCAAACGTCCGTTCACAGCCATTATGGGCGGATCTAAAGTATCTACTAAAATAGGCATCATCGAGAATCTCATGGATAAAGTTGACAACCTTATCCTCTGTGGTGGTATGACATATACTTTTGCAAAAGCTATGGGCGGCAATGTTGGCGATTCTATTTGCGAGACAGACAAACTTGACCTTGCCCTTGACATCATGAAAAAAGCAAAAGAAAAAGGTGTGAACCTTGTTCTGGGAACAGACTGCGTTGCAGCAGATGCTTTTAAAAATGATGCAAATACCCAGATATGCTCTGTTATGAACATACCTGACGGATGGGAAGGTGTTGATGCCGGTCCTGAATCACAGAAAGCATTTGCCGATGTTATCAAAAGCGCCAAAACTATTCTTTGGAATGGCCCGGCCGGAGTGTTTGAATTCGACAATTTTGCCGGTGGCAGCCGTGCAATTGCCGAAGCCATAGTTGAGGCAACAAACAATGGAGCGTTCTCTCTTGTTGGAGGTGGTGACTCTGTTGCTTGTGTCAACAAATTTGGATTAGCCGACAAGGTTTCATACGTTTCAACCGGAGGAGGTGCTCTTCTGGAAGCTATCGAAGGCAAAGTACTTCCCGGAATCGCTGCCATCAAAGGCTAATTTCCCATTTATGACGTTGCTTTATCATAGGCAATCACAATAAAAAAGAGGCTGTTTGACACGATTGAGATGTCGACAGTCTCTTTTTATTTGTTCAATGCACCTACTCCACACCGTTAAAGGCGGCCATACTGCCATTCCATGGCTCGCGGCAAAATATTCATTCCTTATATAAAACGCGAAATAAAGTTTATAGTATCCCGGCCTAAATACGACAAAGCTGCTCCAAGTTTGTTTTTGATACGCACTTTGCAGTCTCTTAATTCCCCTTTTCTGTATGATTTAATCACATGCCAGCAATTAGCCGCCAATTCAATATCCTTATTTCTCACGGCCTCTATATAAATATTGAAATATGCCGAAAACTTACGATCTGATGCCGCCGGCAATAGCGAGGGGCTGTCAACAGCCATGCGGCGTTCAATGCCATCAACAACTTTTAGCACATCAAGCCGCTTTTTATCCCAGATATGCATAAAGCTATCTTCATGCTGCCTATAAAAATAAACTTTTTGATTTGTTACTGAAACACGTTTACACTTCATTAAAAAGCGAGAACACAATTCAAGATCCTCGTAATATAACCCTTCCACAAACCCATCTTCCTCAAACAAATTTCTTTTAAATAATTTGGCACAAGGAGATGCTTCAATCCCTTTCTGATATAGCAATAATGCCGTGGCCTCAATCCCGTCAACAACAAACACCTTTGCCTTCTTATCATCAATCTTTAGTCCATCATCGGGACAACCACCACGCTCAAGGGCTGCCACAACTATCTCCGAGTTGTTACAATCCATAATTCCGGACATGAAAGACAATGCATCATCAAACAACACATCATCGGCATCAAGAAACATTATCCTATCTCCATGCGAATGTTTCACCCCAATATTTCTTGCATAGGCTTGCCCACCATTATCAACGTCTACAATAGTTACACAAGGTCTACTATTGTCGTCTCTATTCTGATATTTTCTTATAATATCAATGGATGCATCATCCGAGCCGTCATTTACAATGACAAGCTCAAATGATGCTCCTTTTTGATTAAGGACACTTAAAATACACTGTTCAATGTATTTCTCTGCATTATAAACCGGAATCACAACAGATATCATATCCGGTATAATCGTGTTCATATCTTTATTGAAAATTTTAAGTATCTCTTAAAGTACATATTATATTATATGCGACATAGGGCCTACTTCACAACAATTGATTCAGACACCGGAGACTCATTATTCACCCTGTTCAATGTTGTTATAGCATAGACACCGGGAGCCGAAGCCTTATATGACTTATACGGAGTTACTGCAACTATTTTAGCTTTTGACAAATCTGTTATTTTACCTGTTGGCTGATAATACACCACAAAACGCACTGCATCATTGATTTTTTGTTTTGGCAACGGAGCTGACCATGTTAAAACATCATTGTCAGCTTTCAATGCGCTGACTTTCGCAGGCGTCTCCGTTGATATCCAAGGATATTCAGGCACAAGAGCTATTTCCTTCTGGACATCGTTTGCCAGAGAATCTGCAATACCGCCAACATTTGCAGTTACAGAATATGCAGGCCACCAGCAATTTCCTTGAATGTTTTTGTTTTTGCGTGTGAGCGCCACCTTGTGACGGAGCTGAGATTTTTCCAATGAAGGTGCCAAATCCGGCAACTCCATGGTTTTTTCAACAGCCTGTCCAATATACATGTGTCTCTTTCCGGCATTGTTGTTCCACCAATCAACAAGCACCAGATAAGATGCGGCTTTATGTTCAAGTTGCCAATATAGCTGAGGAAGAAGATAATCAATCCAGCCTTTCTCGGCCCACAGAAGAACATCGGCATATAAACTGTCGTAGTTTTGCAGCCCATTGGTTTCACTACCGCGTGAATCATTAGCCTTGTTACGCCAAATTCCAAACGGACTCACGCCAAAACGTATCCATGGCTTTTGGCTTCGCATTTCTTTGTGAATTTCCTCAATGAGTAAATCCACATTCTTTCTACGCCAATCGTCACGTTTCATTCCTTTACCGTATTTTTTGTATGATTTTTCGTCAGGAAAATCAATACCCTTTGCAGGATAAGGATAGAAGTAGTCATCAAAATGGATTCCGTCAACATCATATCTACACACAATATCCATCACAACATCTGTAATGAATTTTCTGTTTTCGGGCAGTCCCGGGTCAAAATAAATCTTGTTATCACCCTTGTATGTTACAAATCTCCATGGCTCTTTATGATATATATGTGATGGTGCCAGCTTTTCGTTTGGCGATGTAGTTACACGATATGGGTTTAGCCAGGCATGCAGCTCCAAACCTCGTTTATGGGTCTGCTCAATCATAAACTGCAGAGGATCCCAATTTGGCACAGGTTCGTTACCGTTTTTTGTCAGGAAACGGCTCCATGGTTCAAGTTTACTTGGATAGAACGCATCGGCCGATGGCCTCACCTGAAACAAAACAGCATTACACCCCGCTTTTTGCAATTTGTCGAGTTGGTCTATCAAATAGCGTTTTAACTCTTCTGTTGATTTTTGCTCATATTGAGGCTGATAAACAGTATGCATCCAGGCGCCCCTGAATTCTCTATGTGGTTGAACCGATGCTTCCGGATATAGATCTGTTTTCTGATTTTTCTGCGCCACTGCTACGGATGGGAGCAAAACCACCGCCAGTGCAAGTGTCTTGATAATGTTTTTTAAATTCATGGTTTATATTATAGGATTAAGTATTAAAATTAAATAATGCCGGCCGCATGACCATAATAGCCTGCGGCCGGCAAAATATATGGTTTTATTATCTAAAAGCCAGAACAAATATTAAGCCTCAACAGCTTCCACTTCCGACTCCTTAACTTCCACAGACTCAGCCTTGACATTGGGTAATTCAAGCCCAAGATTCTTGCGACGGTCTATAACTTTGAGCCAAAGTCCAATAAGAAGCGCGGCAACGCCAAGGCATGCCAGCATAACAAGGGGAGCTGTATAATCATAGCTTACCGATGCCTGTTCCACAGTCATTTTATGAGATTCAACAGCCTGGGTGATTTCAGGATTACTTGCATCAAGCACCTTGCCGATAAGTAATGGGAATAACCATAAACCTATATTCTGAATCCAGAAAATCAAAGCATAAGCAGAGCCTATGATTTTTTCATCAACAAGTTTGGGTACTGACGGCCATAACGATGCCGGGACAAGCGAAAATGACGCGCCAAGAACCAGAATTGTCAGATATGCCACGATAACTCCACCCAAATCATTACCCTTGAACAACGGCAAAACATAGGCAAATGTAAGATGGCAGGCTATAAGCAGCAATGAACCAAACACAAGCATTGTGGCTGCTTTACCTTTATAGTCAACATATTTTCCAAGTATTGGAGTGATACCAACAGCAAGTAATGGGAATACCGCAAAAATTGCCGATGCTTCCTGACGCATATAACCAAATACGCAATATGTAACCAATGCCACTACTGCAATTCCAAGAGTTATAAATCTCACCAGCTTATTCTTTGAGAAATTACTTGCAAATGCACATGCGGCCACAACAATCATAATAGCATATTGAATAATGGTAACAGCATCTGATGCCCAAAGAGAACCGGCCTCCGGTTTTTCCAATGTTAGATTACACTGCAGCATGTTCACCGCATACTTCTGGAATGGGAAGATGGCCGAATAATACAGCACACATAACAATGCCACAAGCCAGAATCCTTGCGAAGACAATATCTTGCCAAGATCACTTATTTTAAATGGTTCGTCCTTATCCTCCTCGCAGTTTGTTTGTTTGTCAAGTTTGGCATCCATAAAGAAATATGCTACAAACATAATCAACGCAATCATCAAAAGGATAACGCCAAAAGCTACTGAACGGCTTACACTTACAACGCCACCGAGGTTTGCAAACATGGGCGAAAATATCATACATGTTGCAACTCCCAAACGGGCAAGAGCCATTTCCGACCCCATGGCAAGCGCCATTTCCTTACCTTTGAACCATTTTACAATACCCCTGGAAACTGTTATGCCGGCCATTTCAACCCCACAGCCAAATATCATGAATCCTATAGCCGAAAACTTAGCGGAAGCTGGCATGCCTTTATAGAACGGCGATATGCCCAACTCATCGAAACCGGGAATATAATTAAGGTTGTTTTTAAACCATTCTTCAAGACCACTTCCCATAAACATGTCTGTCAACGCATACCAATTTATCGATGCACCAACAAGCATAACAGCTCCCGACAACAATGCCGTGAACCTCACGCCCATCTTGTCAAGAATGATTCCCGCGAAAATCAGGAAGAAGATAAACACATTGAGGAATGTCTCAGATCCCTGCATGGTGCCAAATGCAGTGGAGTCCCATCCGCGGGTTGACTGCAACAGGTCCTTGATGGGCGATAATATATCCATAAAGATATATGAACAGAACATCGCAAACGCAAGTAAACCTAATGCCGTCCATCTGGCCCATGACTTATCGGCCAATGTGGTAATAGTTTTTTGAACAGTTGATGCCATAATGTGGTTTTATTATATAAATAACTCTTAATTATTTCAAGTATCTCCCAAAAAGTTCAAACTACCACCAGAAACTTAAAGCTTACATTTGAGAGTTACCCAATTATTTTATGATTATCAAACTAATTTGAGTGCAAAGTTAATAAATATTCATCCATTATGGTGCGTGAGACTTTGTTTTTATGCGCCGATTCCCTTAATCACCATAGTAAATGTCATCGGAATATGCTTCAACCCGCAGGCCTTACACGTTTGACCGTGTTGTCCGACTTGTAATTTCACTTATACTAATTGGATCCGCAATCTGGCTGATTGACTATCTAAAAGGAGTGCTTCTGCCATTTTGTGTGGCATGGCTCATAGCCTATATGCTTGAGCCGTTTGTACAATTCAATAAAAAGCTCATCAGGGCCAAGGGCAGATTATGGCCCTCAATCCTCACGTTATTAGAAACATTTATTGTGGTTACCATACTGGGGATAATATTTATACCATCTATAATCGAAGAGGTGCATCAGCTATCAGCAGTTGTGCGAAATTACGCAACATCCAATCGTGAAATTTCATTCATTCCACGTGATTTGCACGTTTTTCTACGACATACGATAGACTTCAATCTAATCTCTGACAATTTAAACAAACAAGACATACAAGCCATGCTTAACACAGCCGCCAAGGTATTCTCGTCCGGATGGGAAGTTGTGTTGGCTATCTTTGACTGGATTCTTGTGTTATTGTATGTTGTATTTATAATGATTGATTACGAGAAGCTGTCGCATGGCTTGAAATACCTTGTCCCCCCAAAATATCGCAAGGTAACATTCACAATCTGGAATGATGTGGTTGAGTCCATGAATCATTATTTCAGGGGTCAGGCTCTCATTGCCGTGTGTGTGGCTATAATGTTTTCTGTTGCCTTTTCAATTATAGGACTGCCACTTGCTGTTCTGTTGGGAATATCAATTGGCATCATGAGCATGATTCCATATCTACAGCTCACTTCCATTATACCCACCACACTGCTGTGCATTGTGATGGCTGCCGGCGGCGATGCCGATTTTTGGACCATATGGACCGAATGTATGATTTGCTATGCAGTGATCCAGGCAACTGAAGATTTAATTTTAACACCTCACATCATGGGCAAAGCCATGGGACTCAACCCTGCAATCATTCTATTATCGCTTTCCATCTGGGGTAGTCTTCTGGGACTTATAGGCATGATTATTGCTTTGCCGGCTACAACACTCATCCTGTCATATTACGAGAGGTATGTTATAAAAAAACGGCTTATAAAAAAAATAGCCTGAAGGTAATTACATAGCAAAACATTGTAATCCTCCATGCGAATCCCGGGTGAACACACCGTCTGGACCTGCCTTGCAATCAGATTCCATCCTCGTTTTCTTTTAAAATTTCAATTGCAGCATCTGCGTCGTCCGACAAAACCATTAACCTGATTGGGGTGAATGTCACGCCCAACGCACCACCCCATACGTTAGCGGTGCCCTCACCGTTGAGTATACACCGTATGCCCATGGATTTTAGTTTTGTCAATGCAACATTTGCATCAAAATCGTTTGCATATTTGGCAACCGTTACCAGTCGCTCTTGCTTTTGCTTTGGCATCAGATTATTTGATTAATGTGGTTAACGTATATTTTTTGAATCAAGATATGACTGATAGGCCCTTGCATTGACAAGATGTGTGTCATAGTCTTTGGCAAAACTATGCGTACCCGATCCATCCGCACGGGCACACATATATATATAGTCATGCTCCGGAGCATCAAGTACAGCATCTATGGTATTCTTATCAACCATACGTATAGGGCCCGGTGGCAACCCCTCATGCATGTAAGTGTTATAGGGAGACGAAACCTCAAGCATTGACGACAAGACACGTTTTATTGAAAAATCACCTATCGCAAATTTAACCGTTGGATCGGCCTGCAGTTTCATACCCTTGTCCAATCTGTTTAAATAAAGCCTTGCCACAACCGGACGCTCATCGGGTTTTGCCGTTTCTTCTTCAACAATCGAGGCAAGTGTTATAACCTGAACAGGTGTCAGTCCCAGTTTTTTTGCCTTGGCTTTCCTCTGGTCCGTCCAGAAGCGTTGTGCCGACAAAGAAAGTCTTGACACAAGTGTATCTGGATTAACATTATAATAAAACTCATAGCTGTCCGGCAAAAAACATGCTATATACTCGGCTTTCTCAAAACCTTTATCGCCAAGCACCTTTTCACATGACGACAAAAACTCAACACTGTCCACTCCAAGACGGTCCTCGATCATTGAGGCCAATTGAGGAAGGAGACGAATATTATTATATGTTAGGGTCACCGGTGTCTGGGTTCCTGTACGCAGCCTGTTTACAACAGACCACGCTTTGTCGCCATGCCTGATTACATAGCATCCGGTTGCCTTTTTAAGATTCCCATCACGCAATTTCCATAATCTCAAGATTGAATTACCATAATCTTCCCCAACGGCACTTATAATCAAATCTTTGAATTGAGATTCTGTGACGTTCTCAGGAATTATTATTTTAACATCGTTGCCACTAAAATCCTTATAGGCCTGGGATGCAACCCAACCAACACCAATTGCACATATAACTACAATTGCCAACACACCGCATAACACATATTTTATAAGTGATTTTTTATGTGTCTCAGTACTTTTTATGTGGGAAGTGATTTTTTTCATACGGCAAAGTTAATATTTTAGCCTGAAAAGAAGTAACTTTGTACCACTGAAATATAGTGTCTACGTGCATGCACAAACCGACAAACATATCAGCAACAAACACAATCATTAATAAAACCTAAGATTATAGAAATGGACTCAGACGAAAATCGCCAATCAGTCAACAACATCCATAGAAATAACAACACAGAAATACAGTCTCCCCAAAGCACATCAAAACGTAATATCTGGCTTGGGGTGGCGGCTGTGGTCCTTACAATTGGAATTGGAGCCACTGCCTGGTGGCTGATTTCCGATGCCGGGGCAAGTACCGAAGAGAATATCGACGAGGCAGCGGCAAAACAACTTGAACTTGAAGAACAACTTGCAGCTTCCGAGCTTGAAAATGCAGAGAAAGAGCTTACTATGCTTGAGGACCAACGCAATCTGGCACTTAATGACAGTGTTAAATTGCGCCTCACACAACAATACGAATCGGCACGTTTGCAAATTGACAGGCTACAGGCCCAGCTAAAAGATTCTAAAAAGCGTTCTCAAAAAGAGATTGAAGATTTACGCGGTGAGATATCACGCCTTCGCGAATTACTTAAACATTACCTTGAGGAAATTGCCCGTCTCAACAAAGAAAATGAGCAACTGAGAAGTGAAATTTCGCAAGTGCGTGACGAGAACAGCCAGCTTTCATCTCAAGTTCAGTCTACAACCGCGCAGAACAAAGTTTTAAATGAACGCATGACTCTGGCCGAAAAAATGAATGTCACCGGTGTAAGCCTTACCGCGCTTAATGGCAAAGATAAACCTGAGAAAAAAGTTAAGAAATCTCATAAACTAATGGTTACGTTTACCATTCCGCAGAACAATTCAACTCCTGTTGGAGAAAAAACAATATATCTTAGAATAATTTCTCCGGAAGGCAACCTGCTTGGTGGCGCAGGCTCTTTCAGTTTCGAGGACACATCTGTTCCCTGTTCTGCTAAAAGAGTTATTGAATACGAAGGCTCAGAGCTTGCAGGTATCCACATCTATTGTGACAATTTATCAGGGTTAACAGCCGGAGAATACACTGTTGAATTATTTGCAGACAATTATCGATTGATACGCAAATCATTCACATTAAAATAACTTCAACTCCCGTATTTATACCACATGGCTTATATCCAAGAGATTATCAACGACATAAACGGCATCGAAGTCACACTGGTGTCGTCGGTCTACAAATTGATTCTCGCCATGATATTTGGCGCCATGGTGGGATATGACCGCAAACGAAAAGGACAAACCGCCGGGGTGCGCACATTTTCGCTCATATCCATGGGCGCGGCCTTGGCCATGATACTGTCCATCTATGTACCGCAAGAATACCTTGGACTAAAGAATGGCGACCCCGGACGCATCGCGGCACAAGTTGTCACAGGCGTTGGTTTCCTTGGCGCCGGTGCTATTATGCAGATGAAAGGCTCTGTGAGAGGATTGACCACCGCCTCCGGAATATGGATGATGGCAGCGATTGGAATGGCTGTTGGAGTTGGAATGTACTGGCTGTCTTTCATAGCCACAATACTTATTTTATTTATTCTTGTGCAACTTGAAAAATATGAGCACAAAATAAGCCTGGGAACTCAATCCAGGATAATACGTTTGCGCGTAAAAGCAATAGTTGACAATATTGATGAATATCGCATTTCACTTGCAAAGTATAAGGTTAGTCTCACAAACTATTATGTGGAATATGACTATACCAATGCCGAAACACAGCTTAATATAATAGTCCTCATGCCGGATGGCGTAGACCCAATCTCCCTTCTGCGGCATCTTTCCAACATATATCCCACATCCGGAATCACACTTACAACACAGCCCAACATTTAGAGCACGCCTGGATTTAGCATACTAAAAATCTATCTCACAAGCTATTAATCCAGCATCCTTTTTCCTAATGCACACATACACAAAAGATGCAGATTATCTTGAAATACTTCTGTGTATACATTACCCAGTTTTATTTTGCTGAGCATGAATTAGCTTTTTAAGAATATAACACACATACAATTTATTGTTTATTCCTGATGGATATATTCTTTTATATGGAATATTGGACCAATATCATTATTTTTGTTTAATTTTGCGATATGGAACACTCAAAGAACGATTTTTTGCGAAGCAAGCAGAAACTTGTCACATATCTAAAAGCACGCAAGATGCGGCAAACCCCTGAACGCTTTGCCATTCTTGAACGTGTCATGAGCATGACATCGCATTTTTCGGTTGAAAAATTCCATTCGTTACTTGAAAATGAGGGATTCCACGTTTCAAAAGCCACTGTCTACAACACACTTCATGTATTTCTGGAAGCCGGCATTGTGCGCAGGCACACCTTTGAAGGAACTGCCGAATATGAAAAAGTGGAGACAGGATCTCACAACCACCACCATCTTGTCTGCACCCAATGCGGCCGTATAAAAGAAGTGAGAGACAGCGAGATTGCAGCAGTTATTGCACGCCATAGATACACCGGTTTTGAACCGGCATACTTCTCGCTATATGTATATGGGCTTTGTTCGAGGTGCAGAAGAAAAACATAGCACTCCACCCGTAGACCCACACAAAAAGCAGAAATCACGGCAAACAAAATAAAATCACTTGAAATAACTTTTTATAACATCATAAAGAACTCTCTCCAATTAACAAACCACAATCACACAATGAAAGCAGACGTTTTGTTAGGCCTCCAGTGGGGCGATGAAGGAAAAGGCAAAGTCGTTGACGTTCTAACTCCGCGATATGATATGGTAGCACGATTTCAAGGCGGCCCAAATGCAGGCCACACCCTTGAATTCGATGGAAAAAAATATGTTCTCCGCTCTATACCATCAGGTATTTTCCAGCAAAACCAGGTGAACATAATTGGCTCAGGAGTTGTATTAGACCCGGTTTTATTTGCCGAGGAAGCCAAAGCGCTTGAAGAATCAGGAGTAAAGCTCACAGATGTATTAAAGATTTCACGCAAAGCACATCTCATCCTCCCAACACACCGTCTGTTGGACGCTGCCGGAGAAAAAGCCAAAGGCTCAGCCAAGATTGGAACAACAGGAAAAGGGATAGGCCCTACATATACCGACAAAATCAGCCGCAACGGTTTGAGACTCGGCGACACCGAAGGCGACTTCAACACCAAATACAATACAGCACGACAGCGACACATCAACATGCTCTCATCTATGGGTGCAGAGATAGACATGGAGGCTCTCAATAAGAACGAAAAATTGTTCTTTGATGCCATTGAATATCTAAAAAGATTTGAGTTCATTGACTCTGAACACTATGTGAACAAAGCCCTGTCAAACGGCCGGTCTGTACTGTGCGAAGGCGCCCAAGGCACAATGCTTGACATTGATTTTGGCTCTTACCCATTTGTAACATCAAGCAATACGGTATGCGCCGGAGCTTGTGTTGGCTTAGGTATTGCCCCACGTAACATAGGCGAAGTTTTTGGCATATTCAAAGCTTATTGCACTCGCGTAGGCTCAGGCCCATTCCCCACTGAGCTCCATAACGAGACTGGCAAACTCATGCGCGACCTTGGCCATGAATACGGAGCTGTAACCGGACGGGAACGCCGTTGTGGATGGATTGACCTTGTTGCTTTGCGCTATGCCATTATGATTAACGGTGTGACACAACTGATTATGATGAAATCCGACGTGCTTGACTCATTTGACACCGTGCGTGCATGCGTTGCATACGAAATTGACGGTAAACGCACCACAGATTTTCCTTACGATATTGATAATAACGACTTAAAGCCCATATACGTTGATATCCCCGGATGGAAAACCAACACAACATCCGCGACAAGCGAATCTCAACTGCCCGAAAAATTCCTGAACTACGTTGATTTCCTGGAAAAAGAACTCAACACCCCAATTGCCATACTTTCTGTTGGTCCGGACCGGTCACAGACAATTATTCGAGACAAAGCAATCCTTAAAACAAAATAAAGCTGACTATTCCAAGTCAACGAATATAAAGCCAATATTACATTTTCTTTATCCTAAATAAACATAACACCATGGCTAAAGTCAAACCATTCAAAGGTATTCGTCCCCCCAAAGAATTGGCGGCCAAAGTTGCATCACGTCCCTATGATGTTTTAAACTCCGAAGAAGCCCGAGCCGAAGCTCAAGGCAATGAAATGTCACTATATCACATCATAAAACCAGAAATTGACTTTGAACCCGGAACCGACGAACACGATCCCAAAGTATACAAAAAGGCCGTGGCCAATTTCGCCGATTTCAGAGAAAAAGGATGGCTTGGACAAGACGAAAAAGAACGTTACTACATTTATGCACAAACCATGGATGGACGAACCCAGTATGGTTTTGTAATTGCGGCCAACGTTGACGACTACCTAAATGGTGTTATCAAGAAACACGAGTTGACTCGTCGCGACAAAGAAGAAGACAGGATGAAACATGTTCGCGCACAGAATGCAAATATCGAACCCGTTTTCTTTGCCTTCCCCGACAATGATATCCTTGCAGAAATTATAACCCGCACAACATCATCGACACCGGAGTATGACTTTACTGCAAACGATGGATTCGGTCACCACTTCTGGGTTATTGACAACGAAAGTGACATAAAAACCATAACCGCAGAGTTTGACAAGATGCCGGCGTTGTATATTGCCGACGGCCATCACCGCACTGCCGCCGCAGCTCTTGTCGGTGCCGAAAAAGCCAAAAACAACCCCAACCACAACGGCACAGAAGAATACAACTACTTCCTTGCCGTAGCGTTCCCGTCATCGCACCTTAAAGTCATCGACTACAACCGGGTGGTTCGTGACCTTAACGGGTTATCACCTCAACAATTCATTGAACGCCTCAAAGAAAACTTTGCTGTGCAAGACATGGGCACCGAAGAATACCGTCCAACACGCCTGCACGAATTTGCACTCTACCTTGAAGGTCATTGGTATAAATTGACAGCCCTGGAAGGACGCTATGACGACGCCGATCCAATTGGCGTACTTGATGTAACAATATCATCGGACTTGATTCTCCGCGACATACTTGGAATTACAGACCTGCGGTCCGACAACCGCATAGATTTTGTAGGTGGAATCAGAGGACTCGGAGAACTCAAACAACGTGTTGACTCCGGAGAAATGTCAATGGCGCTTGCATTGTATCCCGTTTCCATGAAACAAATCATGGACATTGCCGATACAGGTAATATAATGCCGCCCAAAACAACATGGTTTGAACCAAAACTTCGCAGCGGATTAATTATCCATACTCTTGACTGATTCCATTCATTCCCCACAACCACATAAGAAATAGCCGCGCCACACTCCGGGCACGGCTATTTCTATACAACCGCCACAAATTCAATACCGCAAATTTATTGTCAATGTTCTTTAAGCATTATCTTGGTTTTGTGATTATATTGTTTTTTTGTAACTTTGCACGTCATTAACAGTTGTGCAGCCTTATGATAGCTATTGATGATTGCTACCTCAAAGAACTGCCGGCCAATAAAACACTACCATAAATTAGAAGCATTATTTCTTTAGAAAAAAATGCAAATCGCACGTAGAATCCCAGAACTAAAATCGTTTGTTGACAACGCAATCAAAAACAACAAGACGATTGGACTTGTGCCCACTATGGGGGCACTGCACGAAGGCCATCTTTCATTGATCACCCGTGCCCGTAAAGAAAACGACATTGTGGTGGTTAGCGTTTTTGTAAACCCCACACAGTTCAATAATCCGGAAGACCTTAAAACATATCCGCGCACAGAACATGCAGACTGCAAGCTTCTTGAACGTGCCGGTGTGGATATGGCCTTTATCCCGACAGCTGAGGAAATATATCCGGAGCCCGACAATCGCATTTTTGATTTAGGCGATGTTGCAACGGTAATGGAAGGAGCCATGCGCCCCGGACATTTCAATGGCGTTGCCCAGATTGTAAGCAAATTATTTGAATGGGCAAGACCAACAAGAGCATACTTTGGTGAAAAAGATTTTCAACAAATCGCAGTAATCCGACGCATGGCTCGGATTTCAGGTTTTGAGAATATCGACATCGTAGCCTGTCCCATTGTTCGTGAGGCTGATGGTCTTGCATTGTCAAGCCGCAATGTAAGACTCACTCCCGAGAACCGTGCTATAGCACCGGAAATTCACCGCGCGCTCAAAGACAGCTTAAACATGACATCGGAATTAACTGTAGACCAACTGATTGAATCCGTAACAAAACGAATCAATTCCTTTGACTGTCTGGAAGTAGAATACTTCTCTATTGTTGATCCATTGTCAATGCAACCGGTAAAAGCATGGACCGACGTTCCAAATCCTGTTGGCTGCATCACGGTTTATTGTGGCGATGTGCGTTTGATTGATAACATCTGTTACCGGTCTTAGAATTAGACCACTGCAAACCAACAAATTCATTAACTCAAACAATTCATACATAACACCAACACACAATGAATGTTGAAGTTATAAAAAGCAAGATTCACCGCGTGAAAGTAACTGAAGCTTGCCTTGACTATATCGGGTCAATAACCATTGACTCAAATCTCATGGAAGCTGCCGGAATAATCCCCGGAGAACGTGTTTACATTGTTGACAACAACAATGGAGAACGCCTTGACACATACGCTATTCCCGGCCCGGCCGGATCAGGAGTGATTTGTCTCAACGGAGCTGCCGCCCGTAAAGTACAGGTGGGCGACATAGTAATTATAATGGCCTATGCATCAATGCCCCTTGAAGAAGCACGTGCGTTTAAGCCATGGGTTATTTTCCCGGATACCGAAACAAACCGCCTGACATAACTTAACCAGCCTATTTGCTCACCCTTAGACTCACATACATCAAATGTTTGAAAAACTCAGCGACCGCTTAGAGCGGAGTTTTAAAATTCTCAAAGGCCAAGGCCGAATTACAGAAATAAACGTAGCCGAAACGCTTAAAGATGTGCGTAAAGCACTTATTGAAGCCGACGTCAATTATAAAGTAGCCAAATCTTTTGTTGACACTGTAAAACAAAAAGCCCTTGGCCAAAATGTTCTGACTGCAGTAAAACCGTCGGAACTCATGGTTAAGATTGTCCGTGATGAGATGGCTACACTAATGGGTGGACAGGCTGCGACATTGAATATTGAAGGTCGTCCGGCAATAATCTTGATGTCTGGTCTTCAAGGTTCCGGTAAAACAACATTCTCCGCAAAACTTGCAAAAAAACTCAAAAGCGAGAAAGCAAAGCGTCCACTATTGGTGGCCTGCGACGTTTACCGTCCTGCGGCCATTGACCAGCTCAAAGTTCTTGCTGAGCAAATTGAAGTCCCCGTCTTTACTATACCCGACTCAAAAGATCCGGTTGACATTGCAAAAAAATCTATTGAATATGCCCGTGCAAACCAGCATGATCTTGTGATTGTCGATACTGCCGGACGTCTGGCTGTTGACCAACAGATGATGGACGAAATAGAGTCAATTAAAAATGCCATCAAACCAACTGAAATTCTGTTTGTCGTAGACTCAATGACCGGACAAGACGCCGTTAACACAGCCAAAGCGTTCAACGACCGTCTTGACTTCAATGGCGTTGTATTAACCAAACTTGACGGTGACACACGTGGTGGTGCAGCCCTCTCTATACGCACTGTTGTCACAAAACCAATCAAGTTTATCGGTACCGGTGAAACTCTTGCCGGCATTGATGTGTTCCACCCGGAACGTATGGCCGACCGTATCCTGGGCATGGGCGATATAGTTTCTCTTGTTGAAAAAGCACAACAGCAATTTGACGAAAAGCAAGCCCGCGAACTTGAAGAAAAGTTGCGCAAAAATAAATTTGATTTCAATGATTTCAAAAAGCAAATCAATCAAATCAAAAAAATGGGCAACCTGAAAGATCTTGCAAAAATGATTCCCGGTGTTGGCAAAGCGCTGAAAGATGTTGAAATAGACGACAATGCATTCAAAGGTGTTGAAGCTATCATAGATTCTATGACTCCTTATGAACGAGAGAATCCCGATATTATAAATGCCTCACGGCGCAAACGCATCGCTGCCGGCTCTGGCACAAACATCCAGGAAGTAAATCGTCTGCTCAAACAATTTGAAGACATGCGCAAAATGATGCGTGCCGCAACATCGTCAATGCGAAATCCCGGCAAGATGATGAGCCAGATGCGTCAAATGCAAAAAATGCAGAAAACAATGGGACGACATTGATATTATCGATATTCTATTTGAATGTCCTTATTGATAACAAAATATTAAACCAATAATAAAATGCAACTGATCGACGGAAAAAAAACTGCTGCCGAAATAAGAGCCGAGATTGCAAATGAAGTAAATCAAATTCTGGCTCAGGGAGGCAGACGCCCGCATCTTGCTGCCATACTTGTTGGTCACGATGGTGGTTCGGAAACCTATGTTGCCGGTAAAGTCAAGGCTTGTGGAGAATGTGGCTTTGATTCTACTTTAATAAGATTTGAGGACAACATAACCCAAGAACAACTTCTTGATAAAGTAAATGAATTGAACTCAAATCCCAATATCGATGGATTTATTGTTCAACTGCCTCTGCCGCACCATATCAATGAACAGGCCATTATAGAAGCCATAGACCCACATAAAGATGTCGATGGTTTTCATCCGGTAAATGTTGGCCGCATGTCAATTGGGTTGCCGGCTTTTCTACCGGCAACACCAGCAGGCATTTTAGATTTGCTTGAGCGATACAATGTACCCACAAACGGAAAAAATATTGTAATTATCGGACGTTCCAACATTGTTGGCAAACCACTGGCATCACTTCTTATGCAAAAGGGCAATCCCGGTAATGCCACAGTAACGGTGTGCCACTCAGCAACCGAGAACATTTCTGAAATAACACAACGTGCCGACATTATTATCTGCGCCATGGGTAGACCAGGATTCCTTACAGCCAACATGGTTAAGGACGGCGTTTCTGTAATAGACGTTGGAACTACACGTGTCCCCGATGACTCGAAGAAATCGGGATTCCGTTTAAGTGGAGATGTTGACTTTGCATCTGTTGCCCCTAAATGCTCATTTATCACTCCTGTGCCCGGAGGTGTGGGACCAATGACAATTACACGTCTCATGAAAAACACCTTGCTTGCAGCTTCTCGGGCAATTTATCCTGACTGAATTAAATCATAACGCCACACACATAGTCTATGCCCTCACAACTGTTAGTACAATAACTTTTGTCAGGGCATAAATTATATTTAATTGACACATCCATCCATAAACCTGTTATTCGCCAACCTTATTTCTTTAAGAACCATGTTTATACCATTTATTTTTTCATTAGCTACGGTTTTATTTCCGGCACCGGAAGCAACATTGGTTTTTGCCGGTGATGCCATGCAACACCAGGCCCAGATTGATGCCGGCAGACAAAGTGATGGCTCGTATGACTACTCATCATCCTTTAAAGCCTTGTCTCAATATATATCCGAGGCCGACTATGCAGTTGTTAACCTTGAAACCCCGGTGGCGGATGCTCATTTGTCAGGATATCCGTGCTTTAATGCTCCGCCTCAGTTCCTTGATGCACTAAAGGACGCCGGTTTCAATATGTTTCTCACCGCCAACAACCATACATTAGACCGGCGCGATGCCGGGTTGAAATCTACAATCGCTCGCCTTGATGCAAGAAATGTCGATCACATAGGCACATACATCAACCCTCAGGAAAGAGCCAAGTCCATCCCATTCATCAAAGATATCAACTCGTTCAAAGTTGGATTCCTCAACTACACATATGGAACTAATGGCATAGGAATACAAGGCAATGCCGTTGTTGATTACATTGACAAAAATCAGATGTCTACCGACATTGCCGCCACCCGTAATGCCGGCGCCGAAATAATTGTTGTTGCAATCCATTGGGGAGATGAATATAAACTTCTGCCTAACGCCAATCAAAAATCTCTTGCCAATTTTTTGCTTGATCAAGGCGTTGACCTGATTATTGGCTCGCATCCACATGTTATCCAGCCTGCCGAAATCCGTCATAACCCCAAAACCGGCCGAAAAAGTCTTATTGTATATTCTTTGGGAAATTTCATCTCTAACATGAAAACTACAGATACACGTGGAGGAATGGTTATACAAACAGTACTCACCAGAGATGAAAACGGGAAAGCCCAACTTGACAACGCTTCATATCGGCTGATATTTACTTTGACGCCCGACAGTAGAGACAGCAACTTCCGTGTAATCCCCATTGATTCGGAAACAGATATAAACGACAAAGCCGGAGTAAAAGCGTCTCAATGCAAAGCGTTCATAACATCGGCATTGCGCATCTTAAATGCCCACAACATAGACGTTCCACGGCAGTAAACTCCGCAGAAAGTTTCTATAGCCCCACTAATCAAATAATCAAGAGCGGCAGTCTAACACAAGTTTTTAGGCCGCCGCTCTTTCAAGTTCATCCGGTTTAGGAATCAATCAGCTCTTTGATCATATGGGCTCTTGATTTTGGCGCATTATCGTGTGTTATAACAAAACCACAAACACCAATTGCAGCCAAACCTTTCTTTCCATGATGGGGATCGAAATACGCTAACTTGAATATCAGGAAATTCTTAATTTCAAGAACGCCCTCATCTCCCATCCATTCAACCATTTTGTTTTCATCAATATCATCTTCATCTATCAAATCTACTGCATCCCCCAAAAACAATTCGGCAGTGTCCATTGCCATTGTTTTGGCAACCTCTGTTCTGATTTTATTGTCTGAAGGGCACAATATCCATAAAGCAACGAATGCAATGACAACTAAAATTAATTTAAAAATCCAAAATCCGCCTTCGTCATCATTGCCATTATCCTCTACATCCTCTTCCACAACCAATTTTGCGGATTGACGTTTATCCTCATTTTGAGAAAGATTTGTATCCATAGATTTTTGTTGAGACATGCCATTACATTTTGTGTCTGTTTCTGTAATATTATTCATATCCAATACCTTTAATTTACTCTATAAAATTCCACTTTCTCACCATCGTCTAATAATACCATCATACTATTAGTTATAGATACAATTTTACTTTTACTATTATGCGTATATTCCGAGATCAGATCTTGTTTGATTTCACTTTCCGATACATCTTCTTTAAAAGTACTTCCTATTTCAATTTCCGAGTTTCTGAAATCTGGCAACTCAAATATTTCATCCTTGGATGCTTTCCATTTACCGTTAAACTTAAAAGAACAAAAATACAATCCTTCGAGATACATCTTAAAATTTGCAGTGAATTCATGCGAATCTGCATTATAAACAATATTCCCATGTGCTATCCCTTCAAAACCATCTTCATAAAACGATTGAGATGCATGCCATTCTCCATTTAATTTCTGCTCCGTTTCAACATCAGATTCAAATTTCTCAAAAGCCTTGTCATTGTCTACTTCACCACTGTCACCTTTAGAAGACGAACAACCAATAAGTCCGGCACACAAAAAGCAAGAAACTATAATCAATAAAAACTTTACGTTCTTCATATTATATCTTTTTATTTGTTATATTGTTAAAAAAACATAGGCATATATCCAATAACCACTATTCTAAGAATAAATATAAAAATCCTCTTAGCGACGACACACCGCCAATTAATATATTTATAATAATATCTGTAATAGAAAATGCCTTATATTCAATTAAAGAATAGTGTCCTATACCAAAAGCTATTTTATCTCCTGCGCCGGCCATAGCACTAAAGCACATTGCCAAAATAAATCCTGAAACAGCTCCCACCAATGCAGCAACACGGTTATAATCCGCTCTCAACGCATTTATTATGCCATAAATTGGGAAAAGGAACGAGAGAATAGCAATTGGCACATTGTTTTTCAATTTGGGTTGATTTTCCACTTCTTCAAGTTCTGTACACATTTGCAGGCTCAAACCTGAAAAATCTGTAATCCGCCCACTTAATCGGCAGCAATAAACCTCATCTGATTCAAATTTATATGTATGCTTAAGAAGTACACTCTTTTTGCCTCCGTCTTTTGCGGTAGATTCAATTACTATCTCCATTTCATGGGAAGTAATAGGTATTTCAAATTCGGCTGGTTCATTGTAATCAAAAGCTCCTGATAGGAAAGAGCCGGCAGTTACAAATAATTTAAAACCATCTTTCCCCTTTTCATCACCTTCCCAACTGAATTTAATTACATTTTTTGATGCATTTAAGGATACCATAAAATATAAGATTTAAAGTTATTGTATTTCACGTCCATTCCCAAGCGTGACAATAAAAAAAAAAGCGTGGAATGATGTTCTTGTTTATCTTCTAGAGGCATCGCCAAACGCCCTACACGAAATAAACAGTCCACTCCCACGCCTTATCGGATATCGATACCCCTTGTCGGGGAGTGGATATGCGACAAGCATGAGCGTTTTTGACTGCTTTGATCCTCGTGTTTTGAAATTGGCGATTTCCGAGAAAGAATAAAGCAAGAAACGCTTCTATGTTAATTAGCTTACAGCTGTAAGTTTTGCAAATTTATATATTTATTAACTATTATACAAAAGTTCTTTGTTCAAATTGCTCAAAAACAATAATAAATTATATAACTAAAGCAACAATACATAATTAACTGCAAAATATTTCAGCTGTTGCACTTGGAGCATGTGCCTTTTATAACATAATTCACTGAATGTGGCCTAAAGCCTTGTGGAATATCAATCATTGGCACATTCACCGCCTCTAGACAGAATGTTTCCTTACACCGCTCGCAATAGAAATGAACATGTTGATCGGCAATGCTGTGCTTGTCAACACCCCTACATATTTCATATTTAAGAGAGCGGCTGCCGTCCTCAATCACATGAACAGCATCCTTTTCGGCAAATAGTTCAAGCACACGGAAAATACTTGTTTTATCCATTGAAAATTCCAATGCAATTTCCAGATCTGCAAGGCTCATTGGATGTGAAGCCTTTATCAGTTCCTTCATCACCAGAATCCGGTTGGCTGTGGGTTTTATTCCTTTGTCATTCAACATATTCTCTATTTCCATACTATTCATATTGTTGCTGATTTAATTCAATTATAATGTCAAAAGTTATAATTCTCCATACATAAGGATCAATAGAAACCCCTGTCAACAAAAATCATACACCACAAACACCGTTATAATGCATGTGATGTATGATTTGGATATGTTTGAAATGTTTAGCCTATAGAGAATCCCAGATCCTCTATAACTTCCTTAACTGCTGAAGCATCGGGAGAGCCTTGAATCTTTGTTTCTCCCGAAGCAAGATCAACAGTCACAGCCTCAACACCGGGGAGTTTCGCAAGATTTTTCTCTACCATAGCCTTGCAGTGTCCGCATGTCATGCCTTTTACGATGATTGTCTGTTCGTTTTCCATTTTTTCTGATTTATTTGGTGTATACTTTTTTATTAACGCGTTGATGAGCAACAGTATCAGCAGTATAGAACAAATTCCGGGAATAAGCCCCACCTCAAGATGACAGTGTGCGTGTTCTGCAATCGTTGATATTGCAAACCAATCTTGTGGCATAAGATAATCAATACACAAACCAATTGCAATTGCACCAAGAACTATTGTGCCAAGATATATTGCTGCTGCCTTTCTGCCAAGTGATTTCCCAACAATAATTATTGACGCGAAGTTTGCAGCAGGTCCGGCCATAAGAAGAACAAAAGCAGCACCGGGACTCAGCCCTTTAACCATCAATGAAAGTGCAATTGGAATTGAGCCGGTAGAGCACACATACATTGGCACTGCAACAATCACAACTGCAATCATAGATAGAAGCGGATAATCCGCAAAAAAAGTAAAAAAGCCATCAGGTACAAACACTGTAATTGCCGCTGCTATAATCAGTCCAATTATCAGCCATTTTCCAATATTCTGAATCATTTCCACAAAGCCATACTGCAATGCATCTATTATTTTTTTTGAAAAGCTGTCAGATGCAGGTGCATCAATGGTATCAACCTCCATATCGCAACTGTCATCACACACTTTCTCATCACGATTCACAAGCATCCCACCGATAAAAGCAGTAACAAGGGCAGCTGCAGGCCTTATTATTGCAAATGCAGGTCCCAGAAGTGAGTATGTTGCGGCAATAGAATCTATTCCTGTCTGTGGGGTTGCTATCAAAAAAGACGTTGAAGCTCCTCGGGATGCTCCATTGCGCCGCAGAGATACAGCGGTTGGCAAAACGCCACATGAGCACAGCGGAAGCGGCACACCAATAAGCGCAGCCTTTATCACCGCCCATGCTCCGGGACGTGAAAGATGGTTGCGATAAAATCTTCCCGGCACAAAAGCATAAATATCCCGGCCACAAGAAAGCCGAAAAGCAGATACGGTGCCATCTCGGCCATCATGTTTATAAGAGAGTATATGAATTCCATACTGCAAAGTTACAACCCTGCACCCTTTACATTGTTATAATATTCTCACATTATGTTGCACAAAAAGGACGGGGCTATGACAAAAAACGTCAAACCTCGTCTAAACCAAGCCGTGTCCCGGTATTCCTAAATTCCGAGATTGTTATACCCTGCAACCGTTTGAATGTACGCGATAAGTGCGCTACACTTGAAAATCCCACTTTATCAGCAATTTCTGCCAACGTCAATTCATCGTCAAACAGCAGTTCCTTGACATACTCAATACGCTGCGACATCAAGTAGCTTTGAATTGTTCGGCCTTCAAGCGACGAAAACATTCTGCTCACATAGCGAAATTCAAGTTTGAGGACCCGTCTTATATAGTCTGACAGTTTGATATTCTCATTGTCAATACCATTATGTCTGGCATAAGAGCGTATGGCGGCTTTGATATTTTCCAGCATCACATGCTCGTGCGACTTTATTGGCTCGAACCCCACATCCTTCAACCTATCAAAGAATGTGTCGATTACATCCTGCGCCGGCATAGAATCAAATTCCACTGCCCCCAAAGTTACCGTAACGTTTCCAATCTCCAGACTCCGGCATATATCCTCAACTGTCATAACACAGCGGCGGCACACCATATTCTTTATATGTATAATCCTGTCCGACATAAGTTTCTATCTAGTGCATATTATTTTCCTGATAAAATTATAAACTTTATCTCAATCATGCAACTTATAACCTCCGGTGCAATCCACTAAAATATAAAAGTAAATGATGCTGTCTGGTTGCAATGTTTCAGGACATTATTTGCAAACCGTTTGCATATACACTTTTATAACTTCGCATCATAAAACCACAAACACAAAAAAATGTTATTTAATTATGAACAAGACATTCAAAATTGAGATTGACTGCGCCAATTGCGCGAATCTCGTTGAAGAGGCGGCAAAAAAGGTAGCCGGAGTAAAAGACCTTTCAATATCATTCATGACACAGCGTATGAAAGTCACTTTTGAAGACGATGCCAATCATGACAACGTGATTGCAAATGTGCTGAAGGTGGCAAAAAAAATCGAACCGGATTTTGTTATTGTCTGACATATCAAAATAAACATCCCTAAAATCTTTCAATCCATAGATTTGAAAGTAAAAACTCAACCCAAACATGAACCGGAAACAACGCATTATGCTTATCCGCATCATAATCACTTTGATTATGACTGCCGTACTATTTTTTATTAATATCAGCGGTATCCCACGCCTTGCATTATATCTTGTAGCGTACCTTATAATTGGTTATGACATTTTAAAAAAGGCATGGCTTGGAATTATCCATGGAAGGGTATTTGATGAGAATTTCCTCATGTCGGTGGCTACGGCAGGAGCATTTGCGCTGGCAATCTACGAGAAAAGCGGAGACTATCTCGAAGCTATCGCGGTGATGCTGTTCTATCAGATTGGCGAGTTTTTCCAGAGCTATGCCGTCGGGAAAAGCCGTCGCAATATCGCAGCGCTGATGGATATACGCCCCGACTATGCCAATATTGAACAGGACGGCAAGATTATGAAAGTCAGCCCGGATGATGTTGAGGTTGGACAGACAATCATAATCCAGCCCGGAGAGAGGGTGCCAATTGACGGTGTTATAGTTTCCGGCGAATCTTCGCTCAACACCACAGCGTTGACCGGTGAGTCACTTCCACGCAAGGTTGCAAATGGCGATGAGGTAATAAGCGGAAGCATCAATCTATGGGGTGTGTTGAAAGTGCGCACCACCAAAGCGTATGGCGATTCCACCGTATCCAAGATACTTGAATTGGTTGAAGAATCCGCCTCCCGTAAATCAAAGTCCGAGAATTTCATCGCAAAGTTTGCCCGTGTTTACACACCTGCGGTATGCTACAGCGCATTGGCCCTGGCTCTTATACCACCATTAATCCTTATTGTGTTCAATAATGCAACCATGGGCTTCGCCACATTTGAAACGTGGATATATCGCGCACTGGTATTTCTTGTTATCAGTTGCCCGTGTGCGTTGGTGGTGAGTATTCCACTGTCGTTTTTTGCAGGAATAGGAGGTGCAAGCCGCAAGGGAGTACTTGTAAAAGGGGCCAATATTCTTGAAACATTGTCAAAGGTAAAAACCGTTGTTTTCGATAAGACAGGCACTCTTACAAAAGGAGTTTTTGAGGTTAACGCCTATCATGGCAACCACGACCAGGATATTTCCAACTGCAAGGCACAACTGCTTGAATTTGCGGCAATGGCTGAATCGTCATCCTCACATCCAATTGCCAAATCACTGCAACGAGCCTACGGACATCCAATTGACCTCAACCGCATGAAAGATGTGAAAGAAATAAGCGGTAAAGGTATCAACGCTGTCATTGACGGAAAATTTGTTGCAGCCGGCAATGAAAAACTCATGCTGGACTTAGGCATTAAGCCATGTCATTGCTGCACAGCCGGAACCATAGTGCATGTTGCAATTGATGGAAAATATGCTGGGCATATTGTTCTTGGAGATGTTGTGAAACCAACATCTGCGCAAGCTATTGCAGAACTTCACAAGTGCGGAATTTCACAAACCGTAATGCTAACCGGAGATTCTCGCGAAGTAGCAAAGCAAACAGCCTCCAAACTGGGCATAAAAAGAGTTTACAGCCAACTTCTTCCGGCCGATAAGGTATCGCAACTTGAAAAAATAATAGCACAATCAAAAGACGATGCCAAAGTGGCATTTGTGGGCGATGGGATAAACGATGCCCCTGTTCTATCGCGTGCCGATGTTGGTATTGCCATGGGAGCCATGGGAAGCGACGCCGCCATCGAAGCCGCCGATGTGGTGCTCATGGATGACGATCCGCTGAAAATAGGCAAGGCCATACGCATATCACGCAAGTGCTTGAAAATCGTTTGGGAAAACATCATTCATGGCATTGGGAATCAAGGGCGTTTGCCTTGTGCTTGGTGTGTTCGGCATAGTCAACATGTGGCTTGCCATCTTTGCCGATGTCGGCGTGATGATACTCGCCGTGCTCAATGCCATAAGAGCCATGTATATACACAAGTTATGATGCCAACTTTTGGCCCTACCCGATTGTTATCAAGGAGATAATTAACAATTCTGCATTAAAAGAATGAACGACAAAATTGAACTTCTTAAACAGAAAATAAACGGAGCCGAAGCTATTGTTGTTGGCACGGCATCCGGTATGTCGGCGGCGAGCGGACTAAGATTCTATTATCAGGATGACAATGACTATAAACAGATAGCCGGAGGTCTACGTGAAAAATACGGAGTGTATAATCTTTTTGATGCCTCGTTCTGTGCCCCATAAATAAAAAGAAGAGACCACATTTTGCGGCCTCTTCTTTTTATTAAATAACGTTATTGTAAAATTATTTCACAAATTTTGCAATAGCGGTTTTTCCGTTTTCAAGAGCTGCAGAAACGACGTAAGCTCCAGCAGGAAGGTGAGATACTGACACTGATTCACCGGCAGCAACCACTGCATAGTCAACCATTACACCATTAAGGTTGTATACGGTTACAATAGCATCTTGAGAAACAGTGATTATGTCGCCATCAACAGTAATTGCGCTATTAGCATTATCAACAATCACTGATTGTACGCCATTGGGTTTTTCTGAACCTTCGTAGTTGACGGGAACAATACCGTAGCCGTTCACACCTTCGGCAACCATTTCCACTTTGGGTTGAGCTTCACCAAGTTTAATGCGTTTGATACCGCTGTGGTGCATGGGGTTGGCTTCGTCGTATTTTTCGGCCCACCAGTAACGTCCTTTCTGAGCAGTTGCAAGGTCTTGAGCTTCATTTGCTGCAGCTTCTTCGGCCGAAGGAGCACGGTAGCACCAATAAAGATATTCACCTTTTTCGTCGGCTGAGAATTGAGAAATACCAACGTGTTCATTTGTGCCAGAACCTTCGTATTTAACAGGTGCTCCATCAACAAGAACCGGATTGAGGTCAAGGAATCGTTTGGGATCGGGATTAGCCTCAAGGACGTCCATGTCTATACGGTATACACCGCCACGTGCCATGGTTGCTTCATCGCCGCCGTCTGTTTCCAGATAAACATACATGTGCTTGTTGGCTTCATCAATGTAGAATGTTGTGATAATCATGTTACAAGCGTTCAGGAATACGCCTTTTTCCGGACGGGTACCGATTTTTTCGGCTGTACCAACATTTTCGTCGGTAAAGCGATAAATACCATTACCGTTGTATTTGATGCCAAGCCAATAGATTGGTTTATTGTCGGCGCTTGAAGTAATTGCCCATCCACATTTAATGTTACCGTAGCTCCATTCCTGGTTGTAGAATCCCATCCAGTTGTTTTCAATCCATGAGGGGTATGTGGCAGAATTCAAAGCAATAGCATCGGCTTTTACTTTACGGATAGCAACATTACGGTCGCTAACGAAAAGTTCATCGCCAAAGATATACAATCCAAATGGATCTTTATATGCGTTCAAGCCATAGTTGTCAAGAACAACAGCCTGGAAAATATTTCCACCAACTTGAGAGATGTAGAACAATTTGCCGTCACCTTCTGTTGCAGAGGCTGCGCTATAAACGAATTTTTTACCAGCGCTGGCACCGTAGATGCGATTCTGGAATTGAGAAAGCTGGAATGTGTGATAAGCACCACCAACATCGTATGAGTCTGATTGTCCATCGGCGTAAACAGCGTGGAGGTTTCCATCTTCACCGGCATAGTACAGACCGTTGGGCATACCCATGTCTGAGGGACCGGCAGCTATATTGGCATCGCCAACGATATTGAGCAAAGACCATCCTGCAGCAGTTTTGTATGTTTCAACAAAATCAACCGGAACATTAACTGTGTAACCTGATTGTTCTGTGAACACTCCTTCGGCCATACCTGCGGGATTTGCGGCTGCAACTGTTATGTTTTTAAGACCTGAGCCGGTGAAGCAGTCTGCTTCAAGGATTGCAAGAATATTTCCGAGGTTAAGTTTTTCGAGCGAAGTACAATTGCGGAACGCATCTTGTTTAACAATTGTGATGGGGCATTTGATATTTACGTCTGTGAGTTTTGCACAGTCCATGACAACTCCAAAAGGAACTTCTGTCATATTGTCCAATGTGATAGAAACAAGAGGTGTGCTTTTTGCAACGTAGCGACCGATTGTGCCTTGAAGTGAAAGAGACTCAACACTTGTTTCAGAGAAAGAATAGTCGCCCCAGTTTACACATGCCGGAAGTTCCACTACTGTCAATCCGGCAGCTTTATAACAAGCATAGGCAACCACTGTTTTAAAGTCTCCTTTGAGTTCTTTTAATGCCGAAGCCGGAGCAAAGGCAAAAAGTGAAGAACCATCGGCTGTGTAGATATAGCTTGATGTTGCATCTGATTTATAAGACTCATTTCCTTCGGCAACTGTATATGCAGCTATTGAAGTACAGCCCATGAAAGCTCCTTCGCCCAAAGATTTAACAGTAGAAGGAATAGCTACTGCTGTGAGTGCTGCATTATTAGCATAGGCCTGCTGTCCAATTGTCTTCAAACCCTCGTTGAGTTCAAGTTTTCCACTCAGAGCTGTGCCTGAGAATGTCATTGAACCTATTGAGGTAAGTGTTGAAGGATAGTTGATTTCTGCCAAAGTTGAGTTCAGGAATGCCATTGTAGAGATGGTTGAAACACCTTCGGGAAGAACTACCTTTTTGAGTTTTTTAGCATTTTGGAAAATAGAGGCCGGAACATCTGTCAATGATGCTGGATATGTGAATTCAACAATACCTGTATTGGCAAACAGATTTGTATTGAATTCTTTGGGCTCATTTGTTATTGTCACGTTTGAGAGGAGTGTTGCATTTTCGAAATAAGATGCAGGATATGTAACAAATGAACCACCAATTGTTACGTTCTCAAGACTTTTTGCTCCGCGGAACGGTTTTAGAAGCATCTCCTGATTCTTGGCTTCGGTGTTGACCTGACGCATGAGCACAACTTCTGTAACACCATCAATCGAGCTTTCTTTAGCATCTTTAAGTTCTTTAAATGCAAGAGAGGTGAGCACCAAAGGTTTTTCACCTTCTTTTATAACAACTTTCTTAAGGCCTGTACAAAGAGAGAATTGATTGTTATCCAGAGTTTCAACAGTTCCGGGAATTTCAATTTCTGTGAGTGCCGGGCAGTTGTAGAGTGCCTGTGCATTCATTGTAACAAGGCCTTCCGGCAATTTAACAGATGTAAGTTCCGGATGATTCATCAAACCGCCTTTGGGGAATACGGTGATACTACCATCCTCAAAAATAACAGATGTTACTTTCTGGCTTTTAAACGTGGCGGCAGTGAATGTATTAACGTGATATTCAGTGCCGTTATAAGTAAACTTGGCGGGAACTCTGATTTCACCTTCATAAGATGTGGGACCTGCGTCACCTACAGTAACTTTTGTTCCGGGTTTCTGAATTGTGAGCTCAGTTTTTTGCTTGGCATCAGCTTTATAGATCAAGCCTTCATAAGCAAAGGTCTGACCGTATGTCACTGACGCTCCCACACCAAAAACTGCAACCAGCATTGATCTGCGGAAGATACCGGCAAATTTTTGCGTAGAATTGTTCATGATTGATAATTTAAGGATTAAATGAAATATGATTGTTTATTACTATTTTTTTTGAATATGGCAATTGGATATAAACATCATGTCTAATCATGACAGCACAAGGCATCACAACTAAACATCATGATATTCACACATTTATTTATAACCAAATTACAGAGATCCAAGGTTTGATGTTTTTACTTTTCTTATTCTCCGCCACAATGACACCTATGCATCAACAAGTATCATAATAGGAGAATCGCATTACAACTCTGCAAATTTAAACAAATATTTCCTATATCCAAACCTCTTGAATGTTAAATATCTGCGAACAACGCCATTGAATGTTGTTTGAATGTTGTCATTGATTATGGTAATTGGATATTGATACTCATTGGATATTGTTTCTAACTGATGTTAGAAATTCTTTAAGGGCTTTTGTGTCTCCGGCTTTAACTATCGACCGGAGCTGACTCAACCTCTCTTCTATTTTTTCAAGCTGCTCTGTTGTGTTGGGATTAAACAAAATCTCAGTCAGCAGATAATCATCTTCCGACATAAGTCCTCGCGCAATTGCAAGATGACGTTTGAAGGTGGTTCCGGGTGCGTCCTGGTGTTTCATTACAGCGCCAAAAACAAGTGTTGAGGCAAATGGGATGGATAATGAATAGGCGATTGTGAGATCGTGTTCCTTAAAAGTATACTCCTCTATGTGCAGATGCAGCCTTTGATAAATATCTCTGAAGAATGTTTTAGCCAAATGATTTCCCTCGGCAATAATTATAGCGTTCTCGTCGGCAAGATTTGACAAAGAAGCAAATGTTGGGCCGAACATAGGATGGGTTGAGGCATAAGGATGTCCGCATTGGGCATAATATTCCGGCAATCCATTCTTTACAGAAGCGATGTCGCTGAGAATGGTTGTTGGCGGAACTATTTTATCTATCGAGCGGAAAGCGTCTATAGTATACTTTACGGTAACAGCATTTATCACAAGCTCCGGTTCAAATTCTGCAATTTCGTCAAGAGATGTGAAACGTCTGGTATTATATGTGAATCTCAAACGCTGCGGATCTTTATCGTAAATTGCCACATCATGTTCAAATGAGAGCAAATCGCAGAAAAATGAACCCATCTTCCCTGCTCCAAGTATTAATATCTTCATCTATGTATGTTCTTTTAAGAGTTTCGAATTAGATACTTACAATGTTATCAGGCAACAACATTCATTAACGCCGGTTAAGAATTTCAAGTTGCTGCCTCACAGATTCTTCGTGTATAGCGGCAAGCACAGTGCTCATGAAATCGGCATCCATTCCCATTTCCACGGCAGCATTTACCCTCGAATTCATTATTGAATCATAGCGTCCGGCCTGAACTATAGTCATACTATGGTCTTTTTTATATTGTCCAATCTCCCTGCATACTGCCATGCGCCGTCCCAGAACCTCTATAAGTTCATTGTCCAAACTGTCTATCTGGCGTCGTAACATTGCAAGATTTTCGGTGGTTTGCACCTCGCCTCTAACCACAAGAGTTGACAATATAAAGTTAAGTACTTCCGGCGTAACCTGCTGACTTTTGTCGGAAAGAGCCGAATCCGGATCGCAATGGCTTTCAATTATCAAACCGTCAAAGCCCATATCAAGTGCTTCCTGTGACAGAGGTCCCACAAGTTCCCGTTTCCCCCCTATATGGCTTGGGTCACAGATGATGGGGATACGCGGATAGCGTCGGGCAAGTTCAAATGGAATATCCCATTGCGGCATGTTGCGATAAAGATGCTTCCCAAAGGCCGAGAATCCACGATGTATGGCACCGAGCCTGCGCACACCGGCGTTATACAGGCGCATAAGAGCCCCTATCCACAATTCAAGGTCAGGATTCACCGGATTCTTCACCATCACCGGAACGTCCGGATTAATTTCGGCTATTGCTTCGGCAAGTTCCTGCATGGCAAACGGGTTTGCCGATGTTCGTGCTCCAATCCACAGCATATCCATGCCATTTTCAAGTGCAGCCTGAACATGTGCACGTGTTGCAACTTCTGTTGCTATGGACATCCCTGTCACGTCTTTGACTTTCCGCAACCATTTGAGTCCCGGGACGCCAACTCCTTCAAAGCCTCCCGGACGTGTGCGCGGTTTCCATATCCCGGCACGAAATATCTTGATTCCTCCGGCGGCAAGAGTCTCGGCAGTAGACAAAACCTGTTGTTCCGATTCGGCACTGCAAGGACCGGCTATTATCATAGGCCCCGGTTTTTCTGTACCGGGAAGCCCAAGTGGTTTCAATTCTTTCATTTATATTATTATTTTAAGTTGTTTAATCTGTTGATTCTATCAAGCGCCTCAACCATTCTATGGGGCTTGGCGCATAACGAAATGCGCACATACCTATCTCCATTGCTGCCAAAAATAAATCCGGGAGTTATAAAAACCCGAGCCTGTTCAAGCAAACGGTTGGCCAGTTCTTCTCCTGACGCTTCTGTATCGGCAATTCTACACCAAAGAAACATGCCTCTCTGAGACGGATCGAATGTGCATCCAAGAGCTGTTGCTATCTTTTCTGCTATTTGCCTGCGCTCCTTATACAAAGCATTTATATCTTTATACCATGAGACATCGGCCGACAAAGCTTTGACCACTGCCTGCATAACCGGTTTGAATTGCCCTGAATCAACATTACTCTTGATTTTGCGAATCCAGCCGACAAATGTTTTGTTTGACGCAAGCACACCAATTCTCCAACCGGCCATATTGTGGCTTTTTGACAGAGAATTCATCTCTATTGCAATATCCTTGGCTCCCGGCAAAGAGAGTATGCTCAACGGTTTTTCGTTTAAGATAAAACTATATGGATTATCATGTGCTATGACTATATTATGTTTTTTACCAAAATCCAGAATTTTCCGGAAGAGAGAGATTGAAGCACATCCACCCGTGGGCATGTTTGGATAATTAACCCACATGAGTTTAACTCCTGACAAATCCATTTTTTCAAGCGCGTCAAAGTCGGGCTGCCAACCATTCTCAGGCAATAGATTATAATCGATAGTGCGCGCACCAACAATCTTGCTTACTGACGTATATGTGGGATAACCCGGATTGGGCACAAGAACTCCATCTCCGGGATTCAAAAATGTTAGAGACACATGCAATATTCCCTCCTTGGAGCCTATAAGTGGCATTAATTCAGTATGCGCATCAACTTCGACATTATATTTTTGTCTATACCATTTTGCAAAAGCCTCACGCATTTCGTCGAGCCCATTCCCCGGCTGATATCCATGAGAGTCCGACAGTTTTGCAACATCGCATAAGGTGGTGATAGCATCCGCAGGCGGTGGCATGTCGGGGCCGCCGATACCAAGCGACACAACATCAAGTCCCAGCCGATTCATATCGGCCACCTCTTTCATCTTCTTTTGTAAATAATATTCCGATACATTTGCAAGCCTGTCTGCAGGTTGTATAATCAATTCTTTACCTTCCATTACTCTACAGCTTATTTAATTTTTTACTGAACTAACCAATAAAATCATCAACCAAGACATTCAACATCAACAGCCGGCGTTGGTGACGACTTATAGCATCCCAACACACAGAAATCTCCTATCAATGGCAATGCCGCATCTATCGCTTGATTAAAACGTTTTATATCGTCAAAAGTTAAATCAACATAAAAACGATACTCCCATTCACGGCCCACAATTGGCAACGACTGTATTTTTGAGAGATTCAACTGATAGAACGACCATATTGTGAGAATTTTTGACAGAGCGCCCTGTTCATGAGGCAATGTAAACACTACCGATGCCTTGTCTATATTGCCTATATCCCCATATGTCATGCCTGCAGCATTGGATTCAACAACAAGAAACCGTGTGAAGTTATGTTTATTTGTCTCTATGGAGCGTGCCAGAATTTCAAGTCCATAAAGATCTGCCGCCCACTCCGGACAAACTGCAGCATGCCTGTAAATTCTATCATCAGCTATTTTGCGTGCGGCTCCTGCCGTATCAAACATCTCAACCATGCGCCATCGAGGCATTTGAGGACTTCTGAGAAATTCCTCGCATTGCATCAATGCCATAGGATGGCTCTCAACTTGTTCTATATCCTCAAGATGCTGTCCTGGCAACGCGGCAAGAACGTGCGATATGCGTTTCTTATACTCTCCCACAACTTTTACTCCACCGCGTCGCAGCAATTCATGATTCGGCAACAATGGACCGGCTATTGTATTCTCTATTGCCATGAGCCCACTCATTGCAGTATTGCCCGAAACTGCATCTACCAATGCCTCAAACGATGTGAATTCAACCGGCACAATATTCTCGCCGTGATAATATTCCCGAGCGGCCGCATCATGAAAGCAGCCGGCCACACCTTGAATTGCCACTCTCCGCAGACCTTCATGCTCTGCATCTATGTCCATGTTACATATATTTGACATATCAATCAAAAAAACCTCGCCTTGTCTCCAATAAGACCGGCGAGGTGGTTCTATAACTTATAAACTAATGTCTATGCGATTATTATACATATCACCATTACTCGCCTCATCTGCCATGATAAGCAAAAGTGCTAAAATAAAAGTAATATGAATAAAATCGGCCGAACATATATTGTATTTTCTTTTTTACAGAAAGCTAAACTTCCTTCACACCACAAAGGTAATAATTAAAATGGATTGCAACAAGCCTTACCAAAACATTTTCATAAAAAAAACGTTTTAAATTTCATTATTATAAATAAAATGATTTCCTTTGCAGCCAATTGAAAGTATTGCTTTTGAAAGCACAACAATATATTAATGTCTTTTGTTATAAATACTATAACAAATAGTATAAGTATCTCTCAAAAAATTATACATAGCTTATTTCCTACAGATACTTATCGCAAAAATAATTCCACGCCCCGGAAGTTTCTTTGAGCTACAATTATTTTTGATGTCTTTAAACATGGGAATCATACCAAAATTTAACATCATGTATTATGCCCTCACCCAAAATTCAACATCCACAAAGTTTTATCATTAAACCCGTAGTAATCAGCCGGGAAGAAGCACTTGAATATCATGCCTCGCCACGAGCAGGAAAAATTGAAGTAATGCCAACAAAGCCATACTCAAACCGTCATGACCTTTCGCTTGCCTATTCTCCCGGTGTGGCTTACGCTTCGGAAGCCATCCATGATAATATTAAAGATGTATACAAATTCACAAACAAAGGAAATCTTGTGGCTGTAATCTCTAACGGCACCGCCGTTCTGGGGCTTGGGAACATTGGTCCTGAGGCCGGGAAACCTGTTATGGAGGGAAAAGCTTTGCTGTTTAAGATTTTTGCAGATATAGATTGTTTTGATATTGAACTTGACGCATCAGATCCTCAATTGTTCATAAACACCGTAAAGGCAATGGCTCCTACTTTCGGCGGCATAAACCTTGAGGACATAAAAGCTCCGGAATGTTTTGATATTGAAAACAGCCTCAAAAAAAGCCTTGATATCCCGGTTATGCATGACGACCAGCACGGAACGGCAACAATAACAACCGCCGGACTCATCAACGCGCTTTATCTCCAAAACAAAAAAGCAGAGGATGTGCGTGTTGTTGTAAATGGCGCCGGTGCTGCTGCTATTGCCTGCACAAACATGTTCCTCACTCTTGGTGTTAAACTTGAGAATGTGGTAATGTGTGATTCAAAGGGTGTGATAAGAACAGATCGAGAGAATCTCAGTGATTCAAAACGCAAATTTGCCACATCACGCCCAATTTACACTCTTGCCGAAGCTATGGTTGACGCCGATGTATTCATGGGCCTGTCTGTTGCCGATGTGCTCACTCCCGATATGCTCATCTCAATGGCACCACGACCAATTGTTTTTGCATTGGCAAATCCCAAGCCGGAGATTGACTATGACATAGCCATCAAAACACGCTCGGATTTGATTATGGCAACGGGTCGCAGCGATCTCCCCAACCAGATAAACAATGTTCTTGGATTTCCATATATTTTCCGTGCTGCACTTGACACAAGAGCCACAGACATCAACGATAGCATGAAAATTGCCGCTGCAACAGCAATCGCTCACCTTGCCCGTGAAGTTGTGCCTGATTATATATGCCATTCCCTGGGGGTTGACAACATTCAATTTGGCAAGAACTACATTGTTCCGGCTCCTTTTGATCACCGATTGCTTCCCATGGTTACAACTGCCGTAGCCAAAGCGGCTGAAGATTCCGGCGTTGCCCGTGCATCAATAGGCGATTACGAGAAGTATGCCTGTGATTTGACGTCACGAATGAAGCGAGACAGCAAAGCCATGATTGCCCTGCTTGGCTATTCTTCTAAAAATACAAAGCGTAATTCTGCATAAATCGCCATCAAAAAAATAAGAATCCGTTTTTATCAAATGGGTTCTTTTTTATTATGGACGTGGCATAATCCTATAGATATTTAATTTATTCAAAAATTTGCCAGTACTCGAAAAAACTTGTAATTTTGCATTATTAAAGCCAGAGGGCTTTTGTTTAACATATTAATGTAAGCGTTTTTAGCTTAGCCTTTAACGGAAAAATCGCCAAATTTTTTAGTCACAAAAGGTTATAGCAGTCAAGAAGACGCTCATGCTTGTCGTGCATATCCACTCCCCGACAAGGGGACATGATATTACGATAAGGCGTGGGAGTGGACTGTTTATCGTAGACAAGGCGTTTGGCGATGCCCGGAGTAAGATAAACTGACATCGTTCCACGCTTTTTTTTCACAATAATAAACCAAGACGCTGGATTGGGAACGGACCATTGTCAACTATTTTCAAATCTATGAAACGAATTTTAATGTCTTTTTTGTCCGCTGTTACAATCTTCTTAGTGCCATGGACACTGAAAGCCGAACAGATTACCGTTGACCAATTAATCTATGAACTTAACACCCCAAGAGAGCCGTACTGTACCATTGTAGGTATTGAAGGCACATTACCATCGTCTGTTATTATTCCTGAAAATATCGATGTAGAAATTGGAGGCGGAAAATACTTACGACATCCTGTAATGAGTATAAACAAAGATGTTTTCCGTGGCCGAAACGAAATTGAATCGATTACAATAAATGCCACTCTGTACAGTTTTGGCAGTGGTGAGTTTTGGGGCTGTAAAAATTTGAAAACCGTTACATTTAATAATATTGTTAGTTGTTCTGATCAAAGACCTATAAATCCATTTATAGGATGCTCTTCACTAAATGATATTAAAATTTTATATAGTGGAAGTTCCCAGGATTTGAAAACCACAGATGGAATATTATATGCAACTTATTATACAAAAAACTCTTTTGGCGAACAAGTTCTTAACAAGGCTCTGTTAACAATCCCTGCTTGCCGAAATTCTAATGAATTGACTCTTGATGCATACACAACCGATATAGCAGACGGTGCTTTATCCGACAAACAAAACCTTGAAGTAATAAAAGTTCAGAATGGTTGCAAAAATTACACGGCAAAAAATAATATACTATATGACCGAACCGGGAAAGTCGTTGATTGTTTCAACACGCTACCTTGCGATGAATATGACGTCTCTACTCTTGGAACCGGAACCACTTATGCGTATACTTGGAATAAAATTAAAAAATTCACTGCATCAACCGAACTCCCAAAGGGCTATTCCATTAAAAATGGCGTATTGTATTCCGGCAATAGTGTTATTGCATTCCCAATGGCAAGTAATATTGAATGTATTGCAGCAAATTTCTTCTCGACTTCTTTTGCCGGGAAATCGAATTTAAAACACTTGTATTATTCCGGCAAGCCGTATTATATTGGGGAATCCTATCATTTATGGGAAATATGGCCTGAGACGAAAATATATCTCCCATGCACTGAACAATATTATACGAATCTCGAAAATCTAAGAAAGGCACATGCCGAAACATATTTTTCCGTTTTCCAATCAAATGGAATTATTGGATACCAAGACTACACCACAAATCTTGATATAGACGAAAGCTTAACTCTCACAAATATTTATCTTGTAGCATATGGTAAAAACTCTAATAATGACACTATCCAAGTGAAAGACTGCTACGATGGCAATGTTCTAAAAATTGATGGATTGGCTCCCAATACAAAATATAATCTACATACTGTAGTTACAGTTAAAGGCCATGATGACATTGTTATTGATCAGGAAATAGCCAATTTCACCACAAAGAGAATAAAAGCAACAGTTGTGAGCAAAACACAGACAAGCGTCACACTCAAAATTTCTCCGGCAACGGCAAATACCAGTGCATATATTTATATTGACAAAGATGAAATCGACAACAACTATAATAAATACTATAGTGTTGGTAAATTCGACAAAGACGGTCAATTGACTGTTTCCTGTGCCCCTGAGTTTCTGCAATATGCATACATATCTTATAATGATAATGGAAAATCACATACAAATGACACCGTTACATTCCGTCCTGAAAAAATTTCGCCGCAACCAATTTTGGTAAGTGCCGGGCCAACCAACATGGAAATAGCCGGGAAATGGATTGAAGGCGATGCAAAAATTCAGGATAGCTATTTCATTGTTGACGGAAAACGCTATGGCACAGAACAAATGACATCACTAACATTTAATGGTCTTGACCCATCTTCTTTGAAAAAGATAGCATTTGTTGTGAAATGTCAGAATTATTACATTAAAAGTGCAGAAAGCAAATTCTACACAAAGTCTCTTACCCTGAATACTCAGGCTGCCGATGCTGTTTCAAACGATTGTGCATTGATAAAAGCTGAAACAAATATTGCTGATGGAGCCCCGGGGACAGGATTTGAATGGCGACGCTATGATGCACCGTCTACAATGCCGTCCAGCGTGGTGATGTGTCCCGCATATAACGGATTCCTTGCCGGAAAGCTCAACCGTCTAAGCGCCAATACTTATTACAACTACCGCCCATTCTACAAAAGCAACAGCGGAGAGATCTATTATGGCAATTGGATAACATTTATAACTGCCGATGCATATGTTTATTTTGCCCCTATCGTCTACACATACACACCACACATTGCCGATGACCACATTGAACTTCTGGGATATGCTATGGCCGGATCTGACAAAATCATAGAGCAAGGTTTTGAATACTGGCTTGTTTCAAGACCTCAGGCAATTGAACGAGTTAGAACCGCAACAGCTCCCGACCGTATACTCACCACAGGAGAAAATATGTCGGCAAGAATAGACAAATTTGTATCAGGTGCCACTTATCGAGTACGCTCATTTGTAACTTCAGAAAACGGCACTGTATACGGTGAAGAAGTAGAGTTTGATGCTCCTGAGTATAGCGGTGTAGACAACATCACATCAGATTCCACCAATATCATTCCGGTTGCTTATTTTGATATTTATGGCCGACGCTACGACAAACCGTTCAAAGGTCTTAATATCGTGCTTTATTCTAATGGCACTACATCTAAAATAATCACACGATAGTGTTCTACGAAATTAGAAAATAGATTTCATAGCATACATAATAATAGTAAAAAAAGAGGCCGCCTAACAAAAGTGAACTGCAGTTCACAAAAGTCAGACGGCCTCTTTTTTAAACTTATGGCCTCAAAGCCTTAATTTGCCTAATTTTTTTGCATTGGGGCAACTGTCTTTGAATTGTTTTCTTTTGAGACAAGACCACGGTTACGCAACAATGCGTCAACAGATGGTGCATGTCCACGGAAATTGATGTATAGCTCCATGGGGTCGACAGAACCTCCCTTTTCAAGAATATTCTCTTTAAACGCTTTTGCGGTTGCAGGGTCGAAAATTCCCTTTTCTTTAAATAGCTCAAAACCATCGGTATCCAGAACTTCGGCCCAAAGATAAGTGTAGTATCCAGATGCGTAACCATCGCTGCCAAAAACATGTTTGAAATAAGGTGAACGATAGCGGAATGTGAGCTCTGCAGGCATACCCAGATCTTCTGCCACTTTCTTTTCAAATGCTTCGATATCAATATCTGCATCCGGGTTTAACTTGCCATATTGCAAATCAAGCAATGCGGCACCGGCAAGTTCGGCTGTAGTAAAGCCCTGGTTATGTGTTGATGCGGCCTCCAGTTTGGCTATCATATCATCGGGAATAACCTCGCCTGTCTTATAATGACGCGCATAAACTTTCAGCAGCTCCGGCTCCATTGCCCAGTGTTCGTGAATCTGAGACGGAAGTTCAACGAAGTCGCGGTCAACGTTTGTTCCCGACTGGCTTTTGTATCTTGCGCGTGACAGCATGCCGTGAAGGCCATGACCAAATTCATGGAACATGGTTTCAACTTCGTCAAGAGTCAGAAGCGATGGAGTCTCGGCTGTTGGCTTGGTGAAATTCCCCACATTATATATAATAGGACGTGATGGAGTGCCGTCGTCCTCTACCCATGAGCCTTTGAATTCCGACATCCAGGCGCCTTGCCGTTTAGATGCACGTGGAAAATAGTCTGTCATGAATACAGCCACATGTTCTCCGGTTTGTGCATCCTTTACATCATATACCTTAACTTCAGGATAATACTTAGGCGCATCCGGCATTTCCACAAATTTTACACCATAGAGCTTCTCTGCCATTGTAAATATTCCGTTACGCACTGAATCTACAGCAAAATATTCTCTTACTTTTGATTCGTCAAGATTATATTTAGACTGACGCACCTTCTCTGCATAATAGTAATAATCCCAGGGGGCAATTTTGAAATTTCCGCCCTCGCTGTCCACAACTGCCTGCATTTCTGCCACTTCCTCAGCCACTTTATCAACAGCCGGACGCCATATCTTCATCAGCAGTTCTTCTGCTGCCTGAGGTGTCTTTGCCATAACATTGTCTGTCATGTATGCGCCAAAGGTGTCAAAGCCCATGAGTTTGGCTTTTTTTGCACGGGCTTGAAGAATTTTATTGATAATAGGCTTATTGTCATATTGTCCGTTTGAGGCAAGGTTTGTGTATCCCTGATACATTGCTTTCCTCAATTCACGCGAATCTGCATATTGCAAAAGAGGCAACCTGCTTGGTGCGTGCAATGTAAACACCCATTTGCCGGCTCCAAGATTACGTGCGGCGGCTTCCTCTGCGGCTACGGCTACCGACGATGCCGGCAACCCTGACAACATTGCCTTGTCGTCAACAACAAGCTCAAACGAGTTGGTTGCGTTAAGCAGATTTTTGTTAAATTTTAGATATAGATCCGTGAGCTGTCCATTAAGTGCTTTAAGTTGTTCTTTATCGGCCGCATTTAGCAATGCTCCGTTTCGTGTAAACTGTTTATAGAGACTTTCCACGGCTCGTTTCTGGTCTGCAGCAAGCCCAAGATTTTCCTTATTATCAAAAAGGTATTTCACACGTTTGAAGAGGCCTTCGTTCATCGATACCTCATCGGAATGTTGCGTGTATGCCGGATAAAATTTTTCTGCAATCTCAACCATTTCCGGTGAAGAATTTGACTCATCAAGTGCCGAAAAAACATACATCACACGCTCCAGGATAGCTCCGGCGCGCTCAAAGGCAAGGATTGTATTCTCGTATGTAGGGGTTTCCTTGTTGTCTACAATTGCTTTTATCTGCGCGTTATGCTCGGCAATGCCGGCCTGGAGCGCAGGAAGGTAATCCTCATATTTTATCTGTTCAAATGGTGGGATCTCATACTGTGTCTGGTAGGGAGACATAAACGGATTCGTCCGCCCGGCATAACCGGATAATGCACTGCCGGCCATAAGTGCCGCAGCCGCAATGTTCATCATCTTTTTGTTCATAAGTATGTGTATATGATTGGATTTATTGATTTGTCTTTTGCAAAGATAAAAATAATATCTGATGATAACTGCACTTTTTCAGCAATAAATCAACGTGACGGCACGGCAATATTATTGCCCTATGGCTATTTTATAAATGAAAACGTGGTTACAAGTGGATAATGGTCACTTGTAATCGTGGAGATACGCCGCATCGAAAGCGGTAATATATCACCTCTCCAGAGCACGTGGTCTATGCGGAACCAGAATTTGTCCCTGTTGAATGTTGCCATGTATCCGCGTGCGACTGCCGGATATACTTGCCTCAACCCTTCGCCTTCAAGCCTGTGCAATGAGTAGCATCCGGGCACATCGTTGAAATCGCCACAGACTATAACATCATTATCATGACTAATTCTACGCACATCGGCCAAAAGGCGTTTTATTTGCGATGCTCTGCGGGAATTTGCAGCGCACAGTTTGCCAATTAGTTCGTTTTTAACGCGGTTCAACAATGTGCGCTCTTGTTCTGCGGTTTTTCCTTTTGCCGGATTTTCATCATCAAGCCTGGTTATCTCTCCATAGAATGTCTTGTCCTGTTGCGTGAGCCCTATTGACTGCAAATGAACACTAAATATAACGAGTTTTCGTCTGTCTTGGCCAAAATCTATCTGATATGCCGTAGTTTCATCTGCATTATAATCCCCTCCGGCAAGACCAAGATCTATTTCCGACGCCGGATATTTTGACAGCAACATCAGATGCCATTCTGTTTCTATGATATATGGATATCTGGCGCGAATAGAGTCAAGTTGTTCCTTTGCAAGATGTAAACGTTTGCTTGGACGAAGATTATCACTTTCCTGCAGACAAACAATATCGGCATCTGCATCAAGTATCACCTTTGCAGTTGGATTCTTGCCGTCTGCATATTTCCCGGTTAAATCAATCCATCCGGAACAATTATATGTCAACAACGTGAATGTTCCGTTGCCGCGGCCGGCAGCTATGGTCGAGGTTACATCCCCCACCCCAACAGGATACACATCTACAATCTGCGGAATACAAACCGCCAAAGATATTCCGGCTATCAATGCCGAGCGGTGCCAACGAATGGCATCGACAAGAAAAACAACAATCATCAGAGGCACCCAGAAAGGAAGCGTCATTCCCATTACTCCTGCAATTGGCAAAAGCTCGGGATCTATATAGCCCGAGTATGACACCATAATCAACCCCAGCGATATCACCGATGTAACCGATGCAACTATTAGGCTAACAGTATTGGATGCCAATTTTAATATCTTAAATGCCATTTTACTTCACCTTGGGTTAATTATATTAATAATATTTTCTTTAGTCTTACTCTTTTACAAAAGATGGGGAACACTTCTTTCCAAAGTCATTTTCCTAAACGTCGGCTAATATCAAACAATGTTCTACGTTCTATTTCTGTCAACGAATTAAATCCGCTGCAACTAACCTTGGCAAGCAGGGCATCAAGAACTTCTTTATTATCAATATCTTTATTTTGGGCCACTTTGTTCACCTTAAGCCTGCATTTATCCATTGCCCTAAAAACAAATCCATAAACAGCGCCCGAAATAACTCCGCCCAGATGAGCTGCCGCGGTGCCTATATTTCCGTTTATATCACCCATGAGGCATAACATCACAACAACAACTGCAGCAATTCCAATCTTCACATTTCCAAAGAACACAAATTCAACTGTTCTGTGTGAATTAACAATTGCACTGTATACTATGAATCCGCACACAGCTGCCGACGAACCAACAAGCCACATACCACAATCGAATCCGGCAAGCGATGCAACAATATATATCAGTGCTCCTCCCAATCCGCCTGCAATGTACGAAATAAGCATCTGTCTGCCACCAATGCAAACAACGCGCGACCATAGCCACAGCCACAGCATATTTATAAGCAAATGCATAAAATCCCATTGCGTAAACATATAGCTGATTATGGTCCACGGGGATCTCAGCAGTTCTTTCACTGACGCCGGCAGTGCAATCAATTGCACCGGCATAGTTATAAATGCCGCTGTAACGTTCAAGAGAACGAACACCAGGATATTTACCACTACAAGTGCCAGCACCATGCCTCTGGCCGTCCTTAGATCAATACCAGCCACGGAACAAGCCTTTCTTTTTCCAGTACCACAATATCACAAAGCCAACGGCCATTCCGCCAAGATGTGCGAAATGAGCTACATTATCTGCTATTTGCCCAAGCCCCATGGCAAGCTCAATAACAACATATCCAACAACAACCCATTTTGCCTTTACCGGAACAGGAATAAACATAATATACAATTCTCGGTTTGGCCATAACATGCCAAAAGCAAGCAATATGCCGTATATGGCACCACTCGCGCCAATTGTTGGCCCATTCACAATCATCCCTATGGTGTTTGCCGCAGGTTCTTGAAGTAAAGCCAACTCCTGCAATGTGCCATAAACCTGTCCACCATGATGCAAGGCATACCAGAACTGATTAACTATCACATCATATTGTTCCGGTGTGAATATGCTGTGATATTTTGACAGCATAACAGCAAACACCCCTTCCTGTATTAATGCGGCTCCAAGCCCACAGCTAATATAAAAAAACAGATATCGTTCACGGCCAAGCGCCCATTCTATCATTGTGCCAAACATAAAAAGGGCAAACATGTTAAAGAACAGATGATAGAACTCTGTGTGTATGAACATATACGTAATTGGCTGCCACACCTTAAACCCGGGTGAATCAAAATAATGCAATGCACCGTAATCAAGCAATGTATTTACAGTTGTGTACGGCGCGAGCTGACAAAACAACCATACCAACACATTTATAATCAACAGGTTTTTTGTCACCGGCCCCATACGCCTGAACATTTCCGAAAAATAATTGGCCATCTATATAGTTTCTAAAAATAATAATTAAAAATAAACACTTGACAATTGCAAACTAAAAAAAAATTCCTCATAAACAATTGACACTAACAAATTTATGACACTAACCAACATCAAATATGTTTGGTTTGCATTGCCACTACTTAATGCAAAATTACTATTTTTTTTGATATAGCACAACGCGCCGGTTCTCATTATAAAAGAACCGGCGCGTTGTGTTGATTAAGGTGTGTTGAAAAAAAATCAGTGTGTTTATTTCACTTTTTCTGCAAGTTCTGCACCTTGTTTAAATTTAACAACTTTACGTGCTGCAATTTCAATTGTTTCTTTTGTGCGAGGATTAATACCGGTACGTGCGCTCTTTTCTGCCACAGCAAAAGTACCGAAACCAATCAATGCCACTTTATCTCCAGCGGCCAAAGCATCTGTTACGGCATCTACTGTTGCTTCAAGAGCTGCTTTTGCCTCTGTTTTTGTGAGACCCGATTTTTCAGCAATTGCATTGATAAGTTCTGATTTGTTCATGGGGATCAGGTTTTTAAGAGTAATAATTGTGTTGATTGTAAATTTCTGCAAATATAAGTTCCATTTTCTAAAATTCCAATTCATTATAATGATTAATGTAAAGCAAATGCCAAATTTTAATATTTTTTAATATATTTTCACGCAGCCGACTCCGGATTTTTTTCCTAAGATTCTCTCATTTATACCAAAACCTCACCTCTCACTCTTTTTTCTTGTAAAATCATTGAAATCATCGCACAAAAAGCTCCATAACACCAAGATTTCAGCTACAAATATCCCCTACAACAAATAGAAAGTATTATTTATTAAGAGACCATTCTATAAGTCCCAAAACAACTCGGCTAAATGAGTTAATGTTCATATGGGACACACAACCTAATTAAAACATCAATTTCAAGCTTATAAAAGCATTTAGCCATAAATGGCACATATTTTTTTGAAATATTTATATTTTTTTTTGCAAATGATATATAGATAATGTAATTTTGCATCATTGATTAGTCCACACCTGAAAATTTAAGATAACCTGAGGTGAAACCGCTCATCACATCTAATCTATAATTTTCCCCTTGATGCAATTATTTTTAAGCTGAAGACCAATAATCAACCCCATAACGCTCGCGCGTACATTAATATTATAAACACTAATCTTAATGGTAATTGTTGTTTAACTAATTAAACCCACTTTATCCATCCTATCTAATAAAAACCTAAGTCACAGATTCCTCTATCTTCAAAAAGCCAATCTTACAAACCCCCATAGTTTCAAGATTTGCAAAACATATATTCACAGTGTGTTGCACATTGTGAATAATCTCATCTAAAAATCCTAAATCAATCATTAACTATAATTGTATGAAAAAAATCTTTTTACGATCCTTCATGCTATTCGCAGCATTGGCGTCAACGTCTATGTCCATCCTTGCTGCAGACATGGTATCACCAACGTGGTACACCACTTCCAAAGCGCCGGATGGCACCACCAGTTCAGATGCAAAGGGCTTCCTGAACGGACAAACACAGGTTTATTACTGGAACGGCTCGGCAAAGATGACCGAGGGCGTAACTTCTGTTGCATCAAACGGCAACTACCTTTTTATTGCTCGTGGCTACACAAACCTCAACCGCATTAGTCTCACAATGGGTAGTGGTGCCTACGCAAACCCTTTTACACTTGAGCCCGGTGGCGGCACACACCCTTTGAGTTATATTGCAAGCTGGGGCGATAAAGTCCTTGGATTCAGCTACAGTAACCCTGTAAAAATTTATGAATTTGCAAAAACCGTACCCAACACAGCCAATGCCTCTTTCTCACCGCAATTTTTAGGAGAAGTTCCACTGGGGGATCAGTATGCTGCAGGCGAAATTGTTGGCATTTCAAAAGTCAATGGCAAATATCGCGTTGCCTTTGGTCTTCACGATAGATCCGAGATTAAATACATTGAAGGTGATGACAACACTCTCAATCTAACTCCCATCACAATCAACCTCACCAAAGACGGAGCTCCTTATACAATTCCCTCGAATGACAAAATACGGTCTCGTGTTCAAGTGAAATTCACAGATAACGGCGATTTTTTCATCACCACAAACTATGCCACACCAAAATATTTCAATGCACAGGGTGTTTATCAAGGCGAGTTCGAGACAAAACTCTTTGATTACAAGACATACGGTGCCACCTCCGACCTTTTCACCTACGGAGGCAGAAATTATATTGCCGTAGTTGCCGCTGAATCCAACAACCACAAAGCCAGCATTTATATAATTGACTGGACCGACGGAATTGCAAATGCCAAAACAGTAGCAGTTTGCGATCCTCAATATGCACAGGGCGCAACCACAAACGAAAATGGCATGTTTAAAACATCCATATCTTCACGCCTAACCGACAATCATCTTGAATTATGGATGTCTCAACCCACATTCGGTATAGCTTATTTCAAATACGATCTTCCCAAACAAGTTGAAGTCCCGGCCACCGCTGCCACAAATCTCACCATAGCCAATGTGCGTTGGGACGGAACCGGACAAAAAGCCCGTTTAACATGGACATCCGGATCAAACGTTGCTAAATACACCATTGCATACGCCGAAAACGCCGAATCAGCAGACTGGACCTATGTTAACCAAAACATAAGCCCGTCGGTTTCCGATGTAACTATAGATTTACCAATGTCTCTTGGATATGCACCGCTATATCGCCTTCAATCAATTGGCAACGACGGCAAAACCATAGGCGAAAGCTGCTATGCGCGCGTATACAACGTATCTTTTGGTTCTATCTTGCTCCAGGCCACCATGCAGGAAAGCTCAACAAACGCACAACTCTCATGGAACGCCCCGGAACACGGAACCGTAAAAGACTATAATGTTGTCCTGGTTAAACACTATGCTTATCCCGATGGCACCATCCGCGACACCGAGGAAATAATAACCACAACAACTTCAACAAGCTACCTCTATCCCAACTATCAGCGAAGCTACATTGAAAACGGTGCAAACGTATCAACAAGTTTGCGTATAGTTGCCAACATGGCACAGTCTGTAACAATCAGCGATAACAATACAATATCAAAAGTTACATCTAACGATGCCGTTCCACACACTCAAGGCAAACCTTATTTCATTGATGTAACAACATACCCCGGACGCAATATCGTATCACTGACATGGAAAATGGACAACATGCCTTCCGGCCGCGCCATTTACACGCTATATCGCGATGGCATCAAAATCTACGACAACCTCCGCGCGGCATCGCTCGTTGATATGGATCTGGCATCAGGCACACATAGATACTATGTTGTCCTGACCGTTTCGGCCTACGACCCCGCAACCGACCAATATACACCAATCGAAGGATTTGAAAACCTGCGGTCTGACGAGGTTAGCGTAAACGTATCTCGTTCTGCCGACGTTGAACAATATGCCCTCGAGGAAATATACAACTACCCTATATGGTCTCCTGCAGAATACAGCGAGCACGGCAACCCCACAAACGCAGTTAAAGCCGATGGTATCTTCAATAACGCAAAGGTACAGATTGAGACAGCTGGCGCACCCGGCGACTTGTGGCGTCAGGCAGCATATCGCAATGGCAAGTGGTACTTGGCCCAACTCACAAACCAGACAACAAGCAATGGTGTTGGCTCAATCCTGTCATCAACAAGCTTTGATGATATGACCAAAACCTACACCGGTGGCATTTGGCAGGTTGACGCCAACGACCCTCGCTCAATTGGCACCACAGCTATTCGTGTCAGCACAACATACGGCATGGAAAACCAATCTGTTGCAATTGACGAAAACCCCTCAACAATCAACCTTTTCCGCCGTGTTGCAGAAGATGCCTTAGGCGCAAACAGCCCCACATATCCCTGCGTTTTCTCAGGAGCAAACAAATGGGGGACAGCAACAGTGCGCATGCGCTACTATGCTCCATGGGACCACGTTTCATATCGCAACTTCAACGAAAACACTCCGTCGTCAACAATCTCTTACAAAGAGTCCGACATCAGACAACTCACCAAAACAGGCAACAACTCAACATGGTGGGATGAGTATTTCAAATACGCCATCTGCGCACCAAGCCTATACAACAGCACCCAATATTCAAACGTGCCCGCTCCCATAGAGCAATACTATCGCTCGCACTACGTAATGGCCGGCGGCAACACACAAAACGGAACCGGCTTCCTTCTGTTTGCCCCCAAATACACAAACGAAGTCTACCGTCTGCCCATCAATACAGATGGAACCGTTACACGGAGCGCATCACGCTTCGTTGCGAAATGGGACGATGGTTCTGTTTGCGACGGCTCTGGCTCATCAGAAAACCTCGCCATCCCGGTTATCGGACGTCCCAACGACTTCATCCACTTCCTGCGTGGCGTTGGCGTGTTCTACGTTCAGAACGGATACTACCGCACAATCTCCGACGAGCACACTAATTCCGATGCTCCTGCCGGCACAACATTCACTTTCAACAACGAGATGTTCTTCCTTCACGGAGTATCAACACAGTCGAACAATCCGGGCAACTTCCGCATTGAAATCGCCAAAGGAGGCATTGCCAAAGGCGACTTCACCGACCTTATCCCCGTTGCATCGTATATACAGACAGACGACGCATCTTTTGAACGTCAAGGCAACTCTAATGCAAACTGGTATGGCACAGAATACAGTGCCGCCGACGAATGTATGTATATCTACCAGTATGTTCCCGGTGTGCGTTTTGCTAAATACAAACTATACTCTTTGAAACAATTCCCACCGGTACAGCCGGAACTCAAAGTTAACGTTATCACAGATGTAAAAGCCGATAATAACGGCGACGAAATCACACACCTCGACGCAACAACAACTTGGAAACACCCCGGAGACTATGGCCTTTCTGAAAATCCAACATACGTACTCGACCACTACGACTATGAATTAAAAGACCATAACAACAAACTCATCGACAAAGGAACAATTCCAAATCAAGTTAATGCATCAAACTTCAGCACATTTAAATACAACATGCCCTGGAGCGAAAAATACAATAAACGCATTAACCACAACACTGTACGTACAACAATTGTCCCCTACTACCGTCACACCGGAAACGGACAAATCATCCGTGGCGAAGGCGGTGCTTCCATTGACCATAACGACTATCCCGCATCTATTGGAGACATCAAAGTATACACATACAAACACGATGTCAATGACGTTTGGCGAGTTGAGATTGACTTCAACAGAGCTGACATGTCCGACGATCAATATCCACTGCCGGTCAACAACTTCACAATTGAATCAGCTCCATCACCAACAGGTCCTTGGACACAGATTACAAACTTCCTTATTCTGTGGCGCGATGGCCGAGTTATGAATTCAGTACAGCCCTGGGATCTTGGCAAAGAGCTCAACACCATTCCCGGCGACTACGTATTTGGAGTAAAAGGCGAAACCGAAAACCTTAAAACCCGTTACCACTACGCGACAACACGCGAAGCTGTAGACTATACACCCTACAAAGGCAAAGCAGTCTTTGACTCTCAGCAGAATTCTGTGGCACACTTCTACACACACAGCAACCCCAACAACTTGGTTTATCGTGCTGTGGCCCACTATGCCGCCAACAACGAATTCATCGCAAAACACGTACCAACAACTGCTGTCACCCCAAGAGACAATGGGACAACCGGCGTCACAGACATAACAATCGGCTCGGACAGCAAACTAAACGTTTACCCCGTTCCGGCCACCACAACAATAACCGTCGACGCACCCGAATTCATTAAACAAGTCCGCATAGTTTCTCTCAGTGGCGCAACTGTCCTTTCTGTTCAAGGCAACGACTTGCCTTCACAAACACTTGATGTATCATCACTCCCAACCGGAATGTATATGATTATAGTAAACAATCTACAGCCGGCAAGAATGATAAAAAAATAAGAATCCCCGGAACTTCTCTATTTTAGAAGTTTAACAACCACACTAATACAGCCTCGCATCAACAGTCAGAATTGATGCGAGGTTACTTTTATCGGGGAATCCCGTCAGCGCATTTGTCGCCTTAAATGCACATCTTAATTTGGTAAATAGCCATAAATATATCTCTATTTATCCCTCCCCGATGGCCGTGCATAAAAACAACATGGAGAAAACATGTAAACATGTAGAGAATCAACAATAATCAACAATGATGCCACCCATTTGTGTGAATGAAAAATAATTACTACCTTTGCACCCGATATGCGTAGCCGCTGACGGGACATGGTAGCCCGCTTATGCTGCGACTTACTAACATTTTAACCCCAAAACTAAAATGGACTTAATTAAAATTGCCGAAGAAGCATTCGCAACCGGCAAACAGCACCCCGAGTTCGGCCCCGGCGACACAATCACCGTTGCTTATCGCATCAAAGAAGGTAACAAAGAACGTATCCAGCAGTACCGTGGCGTAGTAATCCGCATCTCAGGCGAAGGCAACAAAAAACGTTTCACTGTTCGCAAAATGTCTGACAACATCGGTGTTGAACGTATCTTCCCCATCGAGTCGCCCTTCATCGACTCAATCACCGTTAACAAGTATGGTAAAGTGCGTCGTGCAAAACTTTACTATCTGCGCGGCCTCACCGGCAAGAAAGCTCGCATCAAAGAGCGTCGTGTTGTCAATAAATAATTTATTGCAACCACCAAATCGCAAACAAAAGTGCGTGATTTCATCAAGGAATCACGCACTTTTGCATTTACGCATCACAAACCATCATTATTCCTGAGGGTCAGGAGCATCATTCACATCAATATCACAGCCATTGCAAACTGCCGAATCAGGTGCGCAGCCTGTCACAGTATCCAGAATCCAAAGCACAATTCCGGCGAGCAACACACCACACATGGTTGACAAGACAACCTGCTCCGGGTACTGCAACCCTATGACATAGACACAGCCCACAGCACCGGCCAACGAAGACACTAAGCCCACGGCCATGTCAATCCACACAGCACGCCGGCCTCCCACTGCCAAAGCAGCAACCACACCGGAAACAATTCCGGCAATCGCCCATACAATCCATGCACAGGCGGTGATATCAGCCATATTCTCCATCACATAACCGGTATTAATGCAGCGACATCGGTATTTCCCGATAAATCTGCAACTGTAAGCCATAATATTAACAATACTATTAAAACAGCAGCCCCAATTAGCAGCCACCAGTTAACTTTTACACCAGACGACTTCGCATAAGAATTGCGACGGCCCGCACTTTCATAATACTTTTTGTCACTCATAACTAATATATTTAAAGGTTGAATGTAAATCCCGTTCCTCGTTGTACTAAAAATAGAATCAGAATACGTTGAATCTCTACGGGACAAGAAAAATACCACAGATGAATCATCTGTAAAATATCATCTATTCTAAAAACAACCATAATCACAAATCAGTTCGTCAAAAATTAGTATCTTTGCAAAAAAATTCAGGCCGCGAAACCGTGCCAAATAATAAATGGCCGGCAGAACAGACCTTTGTCACAACATACCAACAGACAAAACATTCAATCCAAATGACACTGTTTGATAAACTCACCAAGCGCGCCAAAGAAAATCGCCGGCGCATTGTGTTGCCGGAAGGCACAGAACCACGTACATTAACAGCGGCAAGCCGTATTATAGGCGATGCTCTGGCCGACATAATCCTTATCGGAGACCCCACTGAAATCAACCGCATGGCCAAAGACATGAATCTGCCTAACATAGACAAAGCAACAATAATAAACCCGGCAGACGAAAAAGTCATTGACCGTTATGCACCTATTTTGCTGGAACTGCGCAAGTCAAAAGGTATGACGCCTGAAGAATCACGCCTCACCGCTGCCAATCCATTATACCTTGGATGCCTTATGATTAAAGCCGGCGATGCCGACGGACAAGTGGCCGGTGCCATGAACACAACGGCAAACGTTCTGCGCGCAGCTTTTCAGGTTATTAAAACACGCAAAGGCATTGACGTGGTATCAGGAGCATTTGTCATGCTACTCCCCGAAGGGTCGCCTTACGGTTCTAACGGAATCCTTGTTTTTGCCGACTGCGCCGTTCTCCCGGACCCCGATGCAAGACAGCTTGCTCAAATTGCAATTTCTTCCGCAGAGACAGCTCGCAACATAGCACAAATAAAACCACGTGTAGCAATGCTCACTTTCTCAACAAAAGGCTCGGCAAAACATGAGCGCGTTGACAAAGTTATAGACGCCGCACGCATTGCCCATGAAATGGACCCCGAATTAAATCTTGACGGAGAATTGCAAGCCGATGCAGCAATTGTTCCCGGCGTGGCTGCATCAAAAGCACCTAACTCACCACTGTCAGGACGCGCCAACGTACTTGTTTTCCCATCTCTCGAAGTTGGTAATATCGCATACAAACTGGTGCAACGTCTCGGTGGAGTCCAAGCCGTGGGCCCGGTGCTCCAGGGACTCGCAGCACCGGTCAACGACCTCTCACGCGGATGCTATCCGGAAGACATATACAAAACCATTATCATAACCGCCAATCAAGCGATCAACGATTGACACAGACAATGGCTCTCCATACCATTCCGAAAAAAAATTACACAGTTAAACAACACATAACTCATCATAACAATGATAATTCTCGTTCTCAACTGCGGCTCATCGTCAGTTAAATATAAACTCATAGACACCCAATCCGAAGCCACTTTGGCCGAAGGCGGCGTAGAAAAAGTAAACATCAACGGAACATTCCTTAAATTCAAAAACAACAACGGTTCAAAAGAAATAATCGAGCTTGGATGCGCCAACCACCGTGAATCAATCCAGGCCATACTCAATCTTTTGACAGATGCACAAAAAGGATGCATAACCTCTTACAACCAGATTGATGCTGTGGGACATCGTCTTGTGCACGGTGGTGAAAAATTCAACTCATCGGTAATTATAACTGACGACGTTAAAAAAATGGTGCGCGAATGTTACGACCTCGCCCCACTGCACAACCCTGCCAACATGACAGGAGTAGAAGCCATTGACTCACTAATGCCCGGAAAACCACAGGTTGGCGTTTTCGACACCGCTTTCCACCAGACTATGCCGGCAAAATCATACATCTATCCCCTCCCCTACGACTTTTACACAAAAGACCATGTGCGTCGCTATGGATTCCACGGGACATCACACCGCTATGTTTCGGCAAGAGTATGCGAAATACTTGGTTGCGACATCACAAAACAACGCATCATCACTTGCCACATAGGAAATGGCGGATCAATAACAGCCGTTGAATTTGGCAAATCCATTGACACATCAATGGGTCTCACCCCAACAGAAGGCCTCATGATGGGCACACGTGTGGGCGATGTTGACCCCGGAGCGCTCACATATATAATGCGTCGCAGAAACCTCTCGGTCGACCAACTGCAAAACATCATAAACAAAGAATCAGGTGTTCTTGGCGTAAGCGGCATATCTTCTGATATGCGCGAAATCGAAGCCGCCGTAAATGCAGGAGACGAGAAGGCAAAACTCGCCCTTGACATCTACCAACAGAGAATAATCAAATATATTGGTGCATATGCAGCCGAGATGGGTGGTGTTGATATAATTGTATTCACCGGTGGCGTTGGCGAAAACCAAACAGGATTGCGCGCCGACGTATGTCGCCCGCTTTCGTTCATGGGCGTAACACTTGACGAAGAACTCAACGCACGCACTCGTTCATCAGAAACCGTAATCTCAACACCGGACTCTAAAGTAAAAGTTGTTGTTGTCCCCACCGACGAGGAACTCATGATTGCACGAGACACACGCGACCTTGTTTCCAAAGCATAAACACCTCCCCACAAAAAATATCAACAACAATCGCACCCTCAAAAATAAAATCACTCCGGAGCATGCACCAAACATGTTCCGGAGATTTTTTTTGTACATAAAAAAACAGTCAACACCATCCGTAACCACCTGGCACAACACCACACTTCAATAAAACAGCCACATCCCTTAGAGTGCCCTACAAGAAACTCTTTATCCTCGCCGCCAACCGCCCGGTAAACACCCGGTATTAATTTCCTGAATGTTTTTTTGGAGACAATGTTGATGATGTTGATTTTTTTTGCTAATTTTGTGAAAATTTGAAAAGAATGGCATCCGACCTCGAACTCTCACTTAAACGCATCGGCGAGAAGTCAAGAATCTTGGCCGAAAGATATAAGACAATTGCAGCTCAGCGAGATCAAGCTATAAACACAATCGCCGAGCTCAAAAGCACATTAGCGGAGCGTGTGAAAGAAATTGAGCAACTCAAAATACAGCTTGAATATCTTACTATTGCTTCCACAATTGCCCCGAACCGTGAGAATTTAGACAAAGCGCGTGCCACAATTTCAGAAATTGTGCGGGATATCGACCGCTGCATTGCCGATCTTGCTGAATGAGTACAACCAAATTTCAGCTATAGCAACAAGACTGAAGTTTTGTGAAATAAATGAAACAACAACAAAACATAACAATAAAGATAGCAGACGTTGCTCCCATATCCATGACCATTAACAGGGACACAGAAGAACGTGTGCGAGAAGCAGAATATAATGTCAACCGCGTATGGTCGACATGGCGATCTGAATTTGAGACCAAAACCTCCAAAGAGGTTTTGGCAATGGTGGCATATCAGTTCGCCAAACTATATTATCAGCTTTTGCACACCGTTGAGGAACGCCAGCACATTATTGACGATTTTGAATCAGAGCTTAACCGCCTTCTCGAAATCACCACCGACAAAAACACATCTTCAGTCCAGTAAGCAAAGATACACATATTACAGCAGCCGATACCCTCACTCGTAGAACATAACGCTAAAGTATATTGAAACAAAATCAATATTGTGCTCCAATACAGCATAATGATTTTTTTCAATAATCACTGAGCGAATTATGTGGACGAGTGTTTTTTATTTTTCAGAAACACCAGGTGCATTTGCCCTGAACATATATATAACAATCAAAACAATAACAATATACAAACGCATACACTATAATAACATTAAAATAAAAACAACTATTAACTACACCTAAAAACTCAATAACAAATTAATCCAATGGAAATAATAATAGCAATAGCAGCCGCTCTCATTGGAGCAGCAATAGCCGTAGCAGTGACTGTTGCAGTGCAACGCTCAATGGCACGCTCACGGGCAAAACTAATTCTCGATGATGCCGAAAGAGAAGCCGAAGACCTCAAAAAATCAAAAGTTCTTGAAGGCAGAGAAGAAGCCCTCCGTATCACCACAGAGGCCGAAAAACAAGCAACACAGCGTCTCTCAAAAGTTCAAAGCGCCGAAGCCAAACAAAAACAACGCGAACTGCAGCTCAACCAGCAACAAGGCGAAAACCAACGCACACGCAACGAACTTGAAGCTTCACGCACAAAACTCGATGAACAATTTGCCACCGTAAATGCCAAGCAAACAGAACTCGACCGTCTCACATCCGCTGCTCGTCAAACCCTTGAACATATTTCAGGCCTGTCTTCCGACGAAGCTAAGGAAAAACTTGTCGAAAGCCTCAAAGACGAAGCAAAAACAGCCGCTGCGTCCTATATCAACGACATTATGGACGAAGCAAAGATGACAGCCAACAAAGAAGCCAAACGCATCATTGTCCAAACAATACAACGCACAGCTACAGAAACTGCCATAGAAAACTCTGTGACAGTTTTCCACATTGACTCCGACGAAATAAAAGGTCGCATCATTGGACGTGAAGGCAGAAACATCCGCGCCCTTGAAGCTGCAACCGGAATTGAAATCATCGTTGATGACACCCCGGAAGCTATTGTACTCTCAGGTTTTGACCCCGTGCGCAGGGAAATTGCCCGTCTGGCATTGCACCAACTTGTATCGGACGGGCGTATACATCCGGCACGTATCGAAGAAGTCGTTGCAAAAGTGCGCAGACAAATAGAAGAAGAAATCATTGAAACCGGCAAACGCACTGCCATAGACCTTGGTATTCATGGCCTTCACCCGGACTTGATTAGAATGGTGGGCAAAATGAAATACCGTTCAAGCTATGGCCAGAACCTACTGCAACACTCACGTGAAACAGCCAATCTGTGTGCCATCATGGCATCGGAACTTGGGCTCAACCCCAAGAAAGCACGTCGTGCCGGATTGCTCCACGACATAGGCAAAGTGCCCGACGAAGAACCGGAACTGCCCCACGCACTCCTCGGCATGAAACTTGCCGAAAAATACAAGGAGAAACCTGAAATTTGCAACGCAATCGGCGCACACCACGACGAAATTGAACAGACATCGCTCCTCGCCCCAATTGTTCAGGTGTGCGACGCCATATCAGGCGCACGTCCCGGTGCACGCCGCGAAATTGTAGAGGCATATATCAAACGCCTAAAAGACCTTGAGCAATTAGCTCTTTCATATCCCGGCGTTATTAAAACCTATGCAATACAAGCCGGACGCGAACTGCGTGTCATTGTTGGTGCAGACAAGATTGACGATATCGAGACAGAAAAACTGTCGGCAGAAATAGCTCGCCGTATTCAAGACGAGATGACATATCCCGGACAGGTGAAAATCACTGTAATACGTGAAACACGCTCTGTAAGCTTCGCAAAATAAACAAACATCATTAAGCGATGCAAAACCAAAACGAAAAACAAGACAACGACTCAAAATCAACGGAGCTGCCTGACAACACAACTCCAACGCCAAGACTTCGTGATATCCCCCGCGGAAAACTTCATTGCTTCAATTGGCTTGAAGACATCCCCGGAGGATATGCCGATGACGATATGGTTGAAGTCCAGTTTAAAAACACCCGTAAAGGTTTTTATAAAAACTCAACCAACCTTCCTCTCGAAATTGGCGACTTAGTTGCCGTTGAAGCTCAGCCCGGTCATGACATAGGCACTGTTACCCTTACGGGTGCCCTTGTAAGGCTGCAGATGCGCAAGGCTCACATAAAAAACGATGCCGAAATCAAACGTGTGTTCCGCAAAGCAAAACCATCCGACATTGAAAAATATCAGGAGGCTAAAGCACGCGAGAACGACACCATGATAAGAGCCCGAAAAATTGCATCTTCTTTGCAACTTAACATGAAAATAGGCGATGTTGAATATCAAGGAGATGGAAACAAAGCCATATTCTACTATATTGCCGATGAACGTGTTGACTTCCGTCAACTCATAAAAGTTCTTGCAGAAACATTTAAGGTGCGTATTGAAATGAAACAAATTGGAGCGCGCCAGGAAGCCGGACGCATTGGCGGAATAGGCCCATGCGGACGTCCACTATGTTGCTCAAGCTGGATGACAAATTTTGTATCGGTTGCCACATCTGCCGCACGCTACCAGGACATTTCTCTCAATCCGCAAAAACTTGCCGGACAATGTGCAAAGCTAAAATGCTGTCTTAACTTTGAGGTTGACACTTATGTGGAATCGTCTAAAAAGCTCCCACCCAAAAACGTGCGCCTCGAAACTGCCGATGCAACTTATTTCCATTTCAAAACAGACATTTTCAAACGTGAGATAACATATTCCACCGACAAATCCATGGCTGCAAATCTTGTTACTCTCGACCCTGAACGTGTTTTTGAAATAATTGCACTTAATAAAGCGGGCCAAAAACCGCTAACCCTTCTGCGGGAAGCCGATGCTGCAGCCGAAAGTGCCAAATCCTCTTTTAAAGACCTCCTTGACCAAGACGAACTTACTCGCTTCGACAAGAAAAAGAAAAAGAAGAAAAAGGCGCCCAAACCTGCCGATAACAGCACCAAAACATCCGGTGACAAATCCGACAAAACCCAGCAAACGGAAACTAAACCGTCAAATGAACGCTACGACCGCAGGCCCAAAAAACACAACAAACAAAACAACCTGCGCAACGAAAACCCTCAGAACAAACAATCAAACCCGGGACATCAAAATCAACAATCCACACAATGATGCAGATTCAGGCCAAACTGTCATATAAGGTAATTCTTGCGCTGTTTTCGGCCCTTGCCATTATAAGCTGTAATGGCAAGGGCGAAGATCCCGGACAATTCATTGATATTGATCCACAAGGATGGGTTTATGGCGATTACATAGAATTCCAGTTACCTGCCGACACTGACTTTGTTCATGAAAATGCTCCGGACGAATCAAATCTACCGGATAATGACACTATTTCACACCGTCCAGCAAACAGTTCAACGCTTGAACTCACTGTGCGACACACGGATGCTTATGAATTTGCCAACCTATGGATTGAGATTTCCTACCCCACAGGCGACACCATAGCCCGGGACTCTTTTGACATTGTCCTTGCCGACAGATTCGGACGATGGAACGGCAATGGCATGGGGCTCTCCTTTCAGACCACCAAGACACTGGAAACACGTCACAAACTCAAAGACGCATCAAAACTTAGAATCCGGCATATCATGCGGATAGACACCTTACGCAACATTGAACAGTTAGGGCTAAAAATCATCAAACGCTAAGAATTGTCTTGCAATGAAGCATGAAAATATAGAAGGAATCATTATCCCAAGGCCACAAAGCTTCGGAGACTGCCTTGAGCTTATACGCAGCGATTTCTACCGCACTTTTGGCCGTAGAATAAACTCTCCGGTAGCAATATGGGTTGCTCACTTCCACGATCCAGGACATAGATTCCTTTTCTATTTTCGCCTTTGCTCCTATATGCCAAAATCTTTTTTCAAAAAAGCCATCCGCAGAGTGTTTGTGTGGCGCCTTATCCACAACTCACGGAAATACGGGATACAGGTTCCCTATCCCACCCGAATTGGATATGGGCTTAAACTAAACCACTATTTAGGTGTTCTCATAAATGAAAATGCAATTATCGGCAATAATGTAACATTCTCCCACTTCAATTCAATCGCTGCAGATGACATTACAGCAGGGCGCATTGAAGATAATTCATTTTTTGGTCCGCATGCATGCACCGTTGGAGGCGTTAGGGTCGGTAAAAACTCATTGATTGGAGTTGGTTCAGTGGTAACAAAATCAATTCCGGAATTTGCAACCGCCGCAGGAGTGCCGGCAAAAGTCCTGCACACAAACGCCCCATATACACCCAGGAACCCATGGCCGATTCCATTTACGGAATAGAAACACAAAATTGCACCTGCGTCATTAGACTTCAACCTTTGACAAACATACTCTAACAAGCATATTCTTTATAGAATTATCAGCCAAAATGAAAATAGATCCTGACAGCCTTATATTTGATATGGACGGCACCCTTTGGGATGCCGTGGACTCATATTGTAAAGTTTGGGATAAAACATTTCAAGACCTCAAACTCAACCACAAGCCTGTAACAAGACAAACTCTCATGAACATGATGGGAATGCATCTTGAGGACATTGTGGCAAATCTTGCAGCTGATGTTCCGGACAAAGAACTCTTCCTCAAGAAACTTGACAACAATGAGCGCACAATGATGCCTGTTCTTGGCGGAAATTTTTACCCCCACATGAAAGAAACAATTGAAACTGTTTCACGTGGCCGTAAAATTTTTATGGTGAGCAACTGTGGCAGCCACGGTCTTGAAAACTTCATTAACCTTGCCGGGATAAAACCATATATAACAGAAGCGTTAAGCCATGGAGGCACCGGAGCCGACAAAGCCACCAATATTGCATATCTAATTGATAAATACAACCTTTCTGATGCATGGTATGTTGGTGATACACAAGGCGATTACAATGCCACGGTTAAAGCCGGCGCGCACTTTATATGGTGCGAATATGGATTTGGGAAAGTTATAAATCCCCATGTAGCAATACAATCCATATCTCAATTAACAGAGATTGTTACAATACACTGACAATCAGCTCCTGACAAAAAACAACATACGACATCTCAATCAAATAAACATCATGAACCGGCAACAACAACTTCAACTGCTACCAGAAAATGAGACAGACCTGCGCATCTCTGGACTTAAAGATGCCATGCGCTCTGCCGGAGTCAACACCATAGTCCTTTGCGAAAATACCAACCTCTTTTATCTGACAGGACGTGTCTTCTGCGGTTATTCAATTTATAATATTGACACCGACAAACTATATTTCTTTGTAAAACGGCCTGTTACTTTTAACGGTGAAAACATAATTCAAATTCGCAAACCGGAGCAAATTGCAGAAAACCTCCATAGCCTTGGACTCAAATCCTTAGGAAATGTTGCATTAGAGCTTGACAGCACATCTTTCTCGGCAACAACACGTCTGGCAAAAGCATTGGGCGTAACAAACTTTGAAAACGCCGATTCAATAATGCGTGTCGTGAGGGCCAGAAAGACACCTATGGAACTTGACATGATTAGACATTCCGGTATTTGCCATGAGCGTGTATATCGTATGATACCACGATTGTACACCGAGGGTATGACCGACATAGAACTGCAAATCGAGATTGAACGTGCCTCTCGACTTGAGGGATGTCTTGGAATATTCAGAGTTGCCGGAAACGACATGGAACTTTACATGGGAAATATTCTTGCCGGTGACAATGCCGATGCCCCGTCTCCTTACGACTTTGCAATGGGCGGTGCCGGCGCAGACCCATCGCTGCCCGTAGGAGCCGACGGAACAATCATACGCCCGGGACAAAGTGTCATGGTGGATGTCAACGGCAACTACACCGGTTATATGACCGATATGACACGCACATTCACCACAGGAGAACTCCCGGATAAGGCATATCGCGCACATGAAGTCTCCCGTGCAATTTGCCATGAACTTGCCTCAATGGGAAAGCCCGGCATTGAAGCACGCTCATTATACGACAAAGCACTCAGCATAGCAAAAAACGCCGGACTTGAGCACTACTTCATGGGGCATAGACAACATGCCGGATTTGTAGGGCACGGACTTGGCATTGTAATCAATGAGAATCCGGTTATAGCCCCTCGGTCGAAAGACATCCTTGAGCCGGGGAATGTTATTGCTCTGGAACCAAAATTTGTAATTCCAAATATTGGCGCCGTTGGTATTGAAAACACATACATAGTCAACGAAAATGGCGCTATGGAATGTGTCACCAACGCTCCGGAACAAATTCTCACTCTTGGTGACTGATCCCCCCAAAAAAAGATTATCTATAAAAAACTCATGCCAAACACCAATCATAATCCACAGAAAAATTACTCGTCGCTTCTAAAAGATCCCATTTTCAAAAAAGTGGGAACAGTTGCCGATTCCCTTAACCGTGAGTGTTATGTTGTGGGTGGATATGTAAGAGACCTTTTAATTGGAAGGCACTCTAAGGATATCGACTTTGTAACAGTAGGGTCCGGTATAGAGCTTGCACAGGCCATTGGAAAATCCATGGGGAAAAACACCCGTGTCAACACTTTCCGGAACTACGGTACTGCTCAGATAAAACGTGGCAACATAGAACTTGAATTCGTGGGTGCGCGCCGGGAATCATATAACCGTGACTCACGCAATCCCATTGTGGAAGATGGAACGCTTGATGAGGATATCGCCAGAAGAGATTTCACAATAAATGCAATGGCCATCAGTGTCAACGCCCACAATTTCGGAAGCCTTGTTGATAACTACAACGGCCTCTCGGATCTTGAGAACCATATTCTCCGCACTCCTCTTGACCCGGATATAACATTTAGCGACGACCCCTTACGGATGATGCGCGCAGTAAGATTCGCCACTCAATTGCAATTTGGTATAGACAATGATACATTCCAAGCAATTGTACGCAACAATGAGCGCATAAAAATAATCACCCGTGAGCGCATAAAAGACGAACTGATGAAAATCATGGCGTCAGACCGTCCCTCTATAGGTTGGGATCTGCTGCTTAAATCCGGCTTGCTAAAACACATTCTCCCGGAACTGGAGGCTATGCATGGAGTGGAAGTTATAAAAGGTCGTGGACACAAAGACAATTTCTACCACACACTCGAAGTCCTTGACAATGTTGCAAAAGCATCCGATGACATTTGGCTTAGATGGGCTGCCCTCCTGCACGATATTGCCAAACCGGTTACTAAACGCTGGGACCCAAAGACCGGATGGACTTTCCACAACCATAATTTTATAGGAGCAAAAATGGTGCCTCGCATTTTCAACAGGCTAACATTGCCAACCGGAATGGAAATGCACAAAGTTCAAAAACTTGTGGAATTGCACATGCGCCCTATAGCTTTGGTTGAAGACGAGGTGACTGACAGCGCTGTGAGACGTTTAATCAATTATGCCGAGGACAATCTTGAAAACCTTATGATATTGGCACGTGCCGATATAACTTCAAAGAACCTTGAAAAAAAACAACGTTTCCTTGACAATTTTGACCTTGTTGAAAAAAAATTCGAGACCATTAACACTCTTGATGCCGAGCGAGCTTTCCGCCCGGCCCTAAATGGACATGACATAATGGCAATGTTCTCTTTGCCTCAAGGACGAGAGGTGGGAATACTCATTGGCAAACTCACACAAGTGTCACGTGATTGTGAAATTGGACCGGAGCGCGAGGATGCAATCAATTTTCTGATGGAATTTGGCAAAGAACTCGGGCTCACCGGAAATCCGGATCTGCTTCCGTTGCCGACAAAACCATCGCCCCTCGCTTCTGACAAAATTCAATAAACAAAAATCAATAATAGCACTAAAATAATATATGTACTACGTTACAAAACAACTTGAAATATCTGCATCACACCGCCTGTGCCTCGACTACGAAAGCAAATGCACGTCCATGCACGGACACAATTGGATAATCACAGTATACTGTCGTGCGGCAGAACTCAACGCCAACGGTATGGTTACCGATTTCTCTCATATCAAAACCCTGGTTAAAGATAATCTTGACCACAAATGCCTCAACGATGTATTTGATTTCAATCCCACAGCCGAAAACATAGCACGTTATCTATGCGACAGCATTGAGAACTGTTATCGCGTTGATGTTCAGGAAAGCAGGGGCAATACAGCAAGCTATGAAAAGGAATAAAGACAAAACCTACAAGGTAAACGAAATTTTCTATTCGCTCCAGGGAGAAGGCTTCTATACCGGCACACCGGCGGTATTCCTGCGCTTCTGCGGTTGCAACCGCAGTTGCATTTTTTGCGATACCGATCATATCTCCGGCAAAACAATGACTGCAGAGGAAATCACCGGCGAAATCACAAAATTTCCAAGCCGGCATCTTGTGATAACAGGGGGTGAGCCAATGCTACAGCTTGACAGTGATATTTTGCGGCTATTCAAATCCAACGGATTCTACATACAGACAGAAACAAACGGCTCATTGCCTGTGCCTCCCGAAGTGGATTGGGTTACATGTTCTCCTAAGGATGCTCCATGGAACATAAACCGTGTTGATGAACTCAAAGTTGTTTTTCAAGAGCAAGATGTGGAATATCTGCGTAACATATTCCAAACCCCTCATTGCTTTCTCCAACCGCTTTCCGGCTCAAACATTCCACAAACAATTGAATATATTAAACAGCACCCACACTGGCGTCTGTCTCTGCAGACACATAAACTCATAGATATACGCTGATACTATATATAAGTGCCTCAGATAACCGATTCATATATTCAGTGACTTTCTTATTAACTCATATGCTGGAATCTATTAGCACCAGGTTTAGACAGTTTTTACAACAAATTTTAATTTTTAACCCTCAACTATTTAGAAAATTACGCCATTTAATGTAACTTTGAATAATAAAGTAGAGACCGGTGAAAGTTATCAGTAATTCCCCTGATGGATATTATAACATTCTCACCGGTTAATAAAAAAAATCAAACAGGTACTTATAACTTACGGTTTCATCATATAAAATATATCACAATGCACTTTCAAACGAAAATAGTTGCCATTGCAACTGTTATCCTTTTGTCTCTTGCAAACAGCGCTTGGACGGCACCTGCCAAAAAGAAAAACACCCGGAAATCATTCAACGAGAATGAAGCTGTGGAAAATTTAAACCAAGCTCTCTTGATCTGCGACATTGATGCCGCAGATGATATCATAGACTCATGGAATGATGAACTGCAACGCTCAAAGAAAAAAACAACACCTGAATTTGAAAAAGCACGCTCAAAAAAAATGCTTACCGAAAACATGCTTGAACGTGTTGAATCACTGAAATTCCTGGGCCGGGAGAATATTCCCGCCGATAAACTTTTAAATAAACAGGAAATTTCATTGCCAATTTCTTTTGATGCCGGAAAATTGTATGGAAGTGAATGGGTTATACAACGTAAAGACCTTAATGGTAACAAGATGTCAACAGCTCATATCCCTGCCGATGGCCGTGAAATTTTTTGGACTCGCGAACAAGACGGGAATCAAGTTATATGGCAGGCCGGAATACTTCTTGACGGCACACTGGACAATCCACACCCCATTTTCAATATCTCTGATTCCGACGAACCGGTAATTATGACAACTCCATTTATGTCCGCCGATGGACTAACACTTTATTTCAGTGCCAATATAAGTGGATCTATAGGTGGTCTCGATATATTCAGAGCCGTGCGGCAAGGTGTGGGACAACCATTTGAATCACCCATGAACATGGGTATGCCATACAATTCAGCCGCTAACGATATCCTCTATGTATCCGATCCCCTTACAAGCGCTTCGTTTTTTGCTACAGACCGCACCACAAATCCCTTGAATGATTATGCTGCAGATTCTGTTTACACAAACAGCTGGACTGTCTACACATTTATTCCCAACGAAACACGCATAAACCGGGAGCCCGATTTTGAAGATCCCACACTCAATCTCAGCCAAGACGAATTCATTGACTCTTTTATTGCCGGTAGTATTCCTGCCGGATTCGATGCCAACACCATACGGGAACGCATAAATCTCATTAGAGAGAACCAGGACATTGACCCGGACATGAACGTAGACTATAACTTTGAATTCAGCCTCTATATCCCAAAATTCAAAAAAACTTATCACAACCTTGACGATTTCAAATCAGCCGAGGCACGCCAGACAATGATTGACGCCCTTGACGTATTGGATGAACTTGCCGGCACACAATCTAAACTTGCCGAACTTAGGGAAAGATATGCCTCGGGGCAAAGAGAGAACATCAGCACACAAATCATTGCAATAGAGAAACAATTGCCCGTATTGCGCCAAAAATCCCGCAACTTATTAAACACTGCCATAACAATAGAATCCTCAACGCCCACAACAGGCAACTGAAAAGCATCATTTAACCCATATAGATTAACAACCTTAAAAATCCTCTCTCATGGACTTATTTCTAATATCAATTGCAGTTCTTATAGGTGGATATTTCATCTATGGTATGCTTGTCGAGAAAATAATAGGCATAGACCCGTCACGCCGTACTCCGGCCATAACAAAAGCCGATGGAGTTGACTACATGCCTATGCCCACCTGGAAAGTGTTTCTTATTCAATTTCTTAACATTGCCGGTGTAGGACCCATTTTTGGTGCTATTATGGGGGTTATGTTCGGGCCGGCGGCCTTCCTGTGGATTGTATTGGGAACAATATTTGCCGGCGCAGTCCATGACTTTGTTTCTGCACAAATGTCATTGCGCGCCAACGGGGCATCCCTCCCGGAAATTGTAGGCAATGAACTTGGGAACGGAATACGGCAAGTGATGAGGATATTTTCCATTGTATTACTTATTCTTGTGGGCACAGTATTTGTAAAGACTCCGGCCGGACTTCTGTCTCAGCTCACTGCTGTAGACGTAAACATATGGATTGCTGCTATCTTCGCCTATTATATTCTTGCCACTCTATTGCCTATCGACAAACTCATTGGCAAAATATACCCGGTATTTGGAGCAGCTTTATTGTTTATGGCTGTTGGGCTTATGGGTTATCTGTTGTTCAGCGGCGTTGACATCCCTCATGGCATCTCAAATGGTTTTGACAGCCGCAGGCCCGACGCATCACACACCATTTTTCCCATGATGTTCGTTTCTATTGCATGTGGAGCCATTTCAGGATTTCATGCAACTCAATCGCCAATGATGACACGTTGCCTCAAAAATGAACGGCTCATGCGCCCTGTGTTCTACGGCGCGATGGTTGCCGAAGGCCTTGTCGCTCTCATTTGGGCTGCTGCCGCAATAGCTTTTACAGGCGGATATGAGCAACTTGCCCAGTATATGAACTCACACGACAACAATGCCGGCGCCCTTGTCAGTGACATCTCTTTCGGTTGGCTTGGTATTGCCGGAGGCATACTTGCCTTGCTGGGTGTAATTGCAGCACCTATCACAACCGGCGACACTGCATTGAGGTCGGCCCGACTTATAACCGCCGATTTCATGAATATAAATCAACAACCAATTCTCAAACGTCTTTTAGTATCCATACCCATTTTTGCATGTTGTTTTGCCTTGCTGTTTATAAACTTTGATGTTCTTTGGAGATATTTTGCCTGGTCAAATCAAACATTATCGGTATTCACTTTATGGGGCGCCACCGTTTGGCTCGCCAGGCATAACAGGGCTTATATCATAACTCTAATACCGGCACTTTTCATGACCTCGGTGTGCATCACATATATTTTATACGCATCTCAACCGGAAGGTTTTGGCTTAAACTTGTATTGGGCAATGGGTATCTCCATGGTTGTGGATACTCTGCTTTTGTTTTTGTTCTTACGCTGGTCGTTGTCTTTTTCTGTAAAAAAGCAAACTCCGCAGGCCAGCTGAGCAATTCCCTATGTATATTTAAAGAATCTATTCAAACAATATGAATCAATCTATTGATTTAAATAAAATTACACATTCAACCAACAATTATAACTTTCATACCCACACTCAGTTTTGTGATGGACATGACACCATCGATGCAATGTGCGGACAAGCTGTGCGTTGCAACTATTCACACCTTGGCTTCTCCCCTCATTCGCCAATAGCAATCCCATCGCCATGTAACATGAAAACTTCCGATGTGAAATCCTATCTCCAAGCCATTGAACAAGCAAAATCCAAATATCCGTCATTAAACATTTATGCCGGCATGGAAATGGACTTTCTTGATTCTGCCGAGATAACACCAACACAGCAACTCATTGACACATCGATTCTTGACTATAAAATAAGCTCAGTACACTTTATAAAAGACAATCATGGACTGTATGTCGATATCGATGGCTCATCGGAAAGATTTAAACGTAATCTTATTGATTTTTTTGATAATAATCTCTCAATTGTTCTGGAAAGGTTCTTCAATTCATCCATAGCTATGATTGAACAAGGCGGCTTCGACATTATCGGCCACTACGACAAAATTGCCATGAACGCATCGGCCGTTGATGCTGAAATTGAAACAACACGGGCATATCTGGAAATGGCCGATGCCCTTACCAACAAAATAATTAATGCCGGAATTACCGTTGAAATAAACACTAAAGCCTACGATAAATACAATCGTATTTATCCTCATCCGCGGCATTGGGAAAAATTAATCAAAGCAAATATCCCCATTATAATAAACAGCGATGCCCATTATGCCAATAAGCTTACTGCCGGAAGAGAGTATGCTTTATATTTATTACAAGACTTTAGAAATAAATTAAACCCCAAAACATATATAGTAGCATAAGATATTGTAAATTCTATATATACAATATGAAAATTGAATCATCACTCAAACATTTACACTTTGCAATCTCACTGATTTCCATATCATTTGCTGCACTGTTCTCAACATCCTGCAGTAACAACGAGCCGGATATCCCATTGACGAAAGCACGACACACCCTATTGGTTTATATGGCTGCATGTAATAGTCTTGGAGCATCGGGTTACGATATCGACGATATCAACGAAATGAAACGTGCCGTAAATCATGGTGCTCTCGGAAACGATTGCCGCCTTCTGGTTTTTCACACCAACAATAAAGGTATTTCGCAACTAATAGAGATAACTCCCCAGGGAGAAAAACTGCTAAAAACTTACAGTAGTGCCGATGGCCTGACATCTGTACATGGAGCCAGATTAAGCGGTGTTATAGATGACACAAAAAAATATGCACCAGCCTCATCCACCGGTTTAATCCTGTGGAGCCACGGAAATGGATGGCTTCAAAACGGAATGACAGATAGTTTTAATGCTCTCAACAATAATAACAGGAGCATAACCATAGAACCAAGCCCTGATGCAATTGCACACTCGTGGGGCGAGGAAAATGGCCGCACCATGAATATAACAACACTTGCAAAAGCACTTGAAGGAAAAGATATTAGTTATATTTACTTCGACTGTTGCTACATGGCCTCGATAGAAGTGGCATATCAACTGCGCAATGTCACACCAATCATCGCGGCAAGTGCAATCGAACTCCCGGCAGAGGGTATGCCTTACGATAAAACGCTTCAATATTTCTTTTCATCAACCCCACAGATTGAACTTGCAGCGAAAACAACATTTAACTACTATAATTCAAAACAAGGCGAAAACCGCACGTGTGCCATGTCTGTTATAAAAACAAATACTCTCGACAGACTCGCGGCCAAATCGGCCCAGATAATAAAAGCATCCCAAAGGAACACGCCACAAGGATTCAGCCCGCAACGGTTCATGACAGAAAGCCGCTGCATGTTTTTTGACATGCAGCAATACTATAGGGCTATGGCCGAATATGCCAACATCATGCACATATTCAACGAGTGGCAAAACTTGCTCGACGAAACAATAACCTATGCCGCAGCCACGCCTCGCTTGTGGAACCGTCTCGACATTAAATACCACTGCGGACTATCTTCGTACATACTCACACCGGACGCCGATTTAACCGACACATACACTCATAAGAATTATCATACACTCGATTGGTATAACAACGTAGTAAAGCAAACCAAATGATACCCCTGCAAGCACCATTACCCACCGACTCAGTTCCAAGCATCAAGGAGGAACTTAACATAGTGAAATCATTACCATTCGACGAGTTTATCGATAGGATTGTATCGTCATTTGTAAACTTTGCCATAAATCTTGCCATAGCATTGATTGTATTCTATGTAGGCAAATTTGTGATACGCAAACTATACTCTTTTGTCGATTCTATAATGAAACGTCGGCAAGTTGACAAATCTCTCACTACGTTTGTCCTCAGCATGATTAAAATAGTGCTGTATTTCATTCTCATAGTCACTGTAATTGGCATATTGGGCATAGAGACGTCTTCTTTCATAGCAATATTTGCATCAGCCGGTGTTGCAATTGGTATGGCTCTTAGCGGAACATTACAGAATTTTGCCGGAGGCGTACTGATTCTTCTGCTAAAACCATACAAGGTGGGTGATTATATAGAAGCTCAAGGATATGCCGGATATGTGCGTGAAATACAGATATTTTACACCATTATCTCAACATACGACAACAAATCAATAATAATCCCCAATGGCGGACTCTCAACCGCATCTATAAACAATTGGACAAGAGAAGATTATCGCCGTGTTGAATGGTCCGTATCCATAAGCTACGGCGACGATGTTGAAATTGCACGGAAAGCTATTCTGGACATTTTCAATAGCGACAACAGAATCGTAACTAAATTCATCGAGGACGACCGTCTAAAATATAACAACACTGAAATTGACCCTAACATAAAAGAAGGTCAGGACCAATCGTCCGACAATAACCCCGAATCTCAAAAACAAAAGAAATCGCGCAATCCTTTCATACGCCTTGTACGCCGCCATCACCGAAAAGTAGCAGAGAGGGTCGAAGCCATGCGCGAAGAAGCCAAAGAAAAACTTGCTGCCGCATCAACGCCTGTTGACCGCAGCCCATCTGTCACTCTCAATGCTCTTGGGGCTTCAAGCGTCGATCTTGTTGCAAGAGCCTGGACACGGAGCGAGTTTTATTGGAGCGTATTCTATCAGATAAACGAGCGCATCTACAAAACCTTGCCACAAAAAGGTGTATCTTTCCCATTCCCTCAATTGGATATACACCTCGCTCCACGGGAAAATCATCCCGACAAAATCCAATCACCGCTCCCAAAACCATAAGCCCTAAACACACCCCTTCTCCCGACAAAATCAACGTAATCGAAGGGGTGTGATTATTTCTTGATCGAGGATATAATTGGAGACTGTCTCACTTTGGTTGTGTGACAGTCTCATTATATTTTACGCTTTGAAACAAACTGCACACGAAAATACTATAAAAACAAATAATATGAACTGTAAGTACGGGCATAAAAACGAAGCGTGCA